>Ga0247841_10001593_pt1 | contig 49760 bp, 45 predicted proteins | sample LaCruzMarch2015__2_FD_192410 | JGI IMG/M metagenome (GOLD analysis project Ga0247841, IMG submission 192410) | Freshwater microbial communities from meromictic Lake La Cruz, Castile-La Mancha, Spain - LaCruzMarch2015_18m | ecosystem: Environmental > Aquatic > Freshwater > Lake | place: Spain... | reverse complement strand
TGAACTCGCTTTGCCGGATGGGTTCAAGCTCGCGCTTTCCCCACAAGGTCATTCCGAATAGTTTCTACTTTCGTTTCCTCCATTCACAGGCTTTGCCTGTCGCGACATATATCCTCCTAACGATTATTTAAATGCTACCAATTAACTCAAACTTTTCCTCATACCTTTGTCACGGACTCAAACTGATTTTATATTGCATCACAACCGCTACATAATTTTATATGTGCCCGGCTTTCCAGGAGCTCAGCCCTGATTCTCTTATATATATCATTATTCCATATCTCAACCAGAGACATCTTTTCGGCGTCACCGAGGGTCATTTCTCCCAATGTATCAGCACAACATAAACTGATTTTACCATCAGGCCGGATTACCATCTGCCGATACGGCAGCGTACAGGGGCAGTTTGTCGTAAGCGACACCTTTGTGCGATTTGGCGAATTGCCTCCGCGCGTGTAGAGCACTTCGTTCACGTCGCGTATGTGGATTTCAACGTTATTATAACGATCATCATCCTTGAACCGATCATACAGTTCCTGAACCGGCTTAATAAGTTTATAATTATCCAAATCCTCAATATAATTATCTATTACCAAACTATCCAATGATTTCATTAACCCGGCAAATATCTCGGGCGTCAGCAAGGTTCCATTTGTATATAATACTAAAAATGCTTTTGGCACCTTCTCTCTTGCATGGCTGCAAAATTTGACGGTGCGCTTATCAAGCAACGGCTCATTATTTGAAAATATATTTATTTGATCTGCATAATTTAAATCATGCAATTGCCGGATAATCGAACAATACAATTTCTCTGACATCACCGAACGCGGCCTTGAATCGTTATTACGATTGACCGGGCAGAATTTGCATGTCCCGTTACATTTATTAATAGTTTCAATTTCGATCATATTAAATAATGGAAATGTTTTTTCCTTCATTTTATCCAGAACGTATTTTTTTATCCTGGATTTATATAACAGGCATTTTATTTGAAATTGGCATTGCCGCAAATATTGGCCGACACCAGGCGTAGTTTTGTTTATATAGCGCAACAGTTTATGCTTAATTCTATTGTTGATTTTTATTATCATAATTCTCCAACATGGGATTGCATACCCGAAATCACTCTTGTCCAAAATAACTTTTTGAAAAGTTGGTAAAAACTCCGGTTCGGTTTAGGATGGTCGAGATTCAAAGAAACGACCGAGCGGCTGTGAGAAGCCGCCTAACACACGAACCGGAGCAAAGCCATGGTAAAGGTTGCAAGTTGTTTTGCGCAAGTCTTGAATTTGATTGATCGGCACGGGTTTGGAGCAGCGGTGAGAGACTTGGATGCGGAACGAGGGGCGAAGGGCTTCCGCTGCTGGGATCAGTTTGTGGGTATGCTTTTTTGCCAGTTGGGTTCCGCGCATTCGTTGCGGGAGATCTGCGGAGGCTTGGCCACGGCGTTGGGCAAGATGGTTCATTTGGGGCTGAAAGCGGCGCCGAAACGCTCGACGCTGGCGTATGCCAATGAACATCGGCCGTGGGAACTGTACCAGCGAGTCTTTGAACAGATGTTGGGGCACTGTCAGGATTTGGCGGCCGGACGCAAACGGGCCTTTCGCTTCAAGAATCCCTTGCGGATTCTGGATGCGACCGTAATTGACCTTTGCTTGGAGGTGTTCGATTGGGCACGGTTCCGGCGCACGAAGGGAGCGATCAAACTTCACCTGCAGTTGCAGGAACGCGGATGCCTGCCGTGTTGGGCATTGGTGACAGAGGGCCGAACGCATGAAGTACGCGTGGCGCAAGGGCTTACGTTCGATCCGGGGACTATCGTGGCCATGGATCGAGCCTACACCGATTACGCCCTGTTTGGTCGTTGGACTGAACAGAGTGTCTTCTTTGTCACGCGGATGAAAAGCAATGCGCAGTATGAGGTCATTCACACGATCCCCGGTGGCGATAGTGGGGTACAATGGGAGGAATGGATTCAGTTGACGGGAACGGCGGCGGCAATGTGTCCGGGGCGGTTGCGGCGCATCACCGTCTGGGATGAGGAACAACAACGGGAAATAATCCTGCTGAGCAATGAGTGGCGCTTGGCGGCCGGGACGCTTGCCCGCGTCTATCGGTTTCGCTGGCAGATTGAACTTTTTTTCAAAGCACTGAAACAAAACCTCAGGATCAAAACATTCGTGGGCACCAGCGAAAACGCCGTTAAGACGCAGATTTGGACAGCACTGATCGCCATGCTGCTGTTGAAGTTTCTGCAATTAAAGTCCTCCTGGGCATGGAGCCTGTCAAATCTGGCTGCAATGCTAAGGTTTAACCTGCTAACTTACCGCGACTTGTGGGCTTGGCTCGATGATCCGTACGGTGTACCGATCCATGAACCAACATCCGAACAACTGGTTTTGCCCCTTTGAAACCTTGGACAGCATATTCGGAGACCTGAAATGAACGAACCCGTCCAATACATGAAAATCTAAAGAAATATGCTACCCAATACCCTCAAATGGGATTATCTTGGACAGCAGTGACCCGAAATAAAGTCCATCATAATCCGGGATCAGACGCTTAGCTCGAGCAGCAAATCCACATAACGTTTTGGATTGTGGATTTGATAATATAAATCCTTTGTGCTTTGAGCTTTTTCTTTCATGGCCCCGATATTGCCGACGGCTGTTTTTATTGCCTCGGCAAGCGCACCGGGCACTCCGGACCGATAGGCTACGCCACTGCCATATTTTTCAAGTTCTGAAGCGATCAAGGTGCCCTCCGTTACAATAACCACCTTGCCGAGGGTAAGCGCCTGTGTAAAAACGGCAGATTGAATGTATTTATAAACTTCGGGGCGATACGGAAACAATAAAATATCCGCGGAATTCAGGACTTTAAAAAACTCCTCGGCAGATAAGGCGCCCTTGATTACGGTAAGCCCGGCAATAGAACTCGCGAGGCCAAATAATTTATTTTTTGCTTTTTCGAGGATCGGGGAATCGGATATGATATTGCACTGCACTGTAAGGGTAACCTGCCTTTCATTAAGCATATTTGTAAACAAACTGATTTCGTCTACCAAAATATCGAAGCCTTTTTCAACAATAGCTAATCCTAAATAGGCCAGCGCGACTTCAGAACCATTGCTGTTCTGACAGACACGCAAATCAGGCCCATGTGATGTCTGGGGAATAGGGAAAACCCTGCATTCCAGGCTGGTCTGCTTTGAACAGATATCGGCTATCGGTTGATTTAGTGCTGCCAGAGTTAGTCGATGGGAACATGCAAAGGTCTTAAGTAACTTCCAATAATAATAACGATATTGCGGAACTCCGTGCACAAGGACTATTACACTTAAAGTTTTGTGTTGCATCGCCAGAATAAATAGCCATATCGAGTAAGCAACGCTTGTGCGTGGCGAAAAATCGCCTATTACAAACATATCTTTATCGTCAACACACGAAGTAATCTTTCGCAAAAGGTCAAGAAAATGGGACGTATTGGCAAAAAACACTTTCATTAACTTATAAATATACTTAGGCAATTTTTTACCGTGAACTGAAAACCTAGAAGCCGTATGCGTAAAAGCCGGCTTGGCCCTGGGCACTAACCCCTTGGATTGCGAAACGCTATTATGCGCGAATATTTGGCAATTAATCCCGCGCCGTTCCAGCTCATCATAAATTGCAAAGTTGTATTCCGCGCTATGGCCGGCCCAGCTTGTAAAGGCATCATCGACTATAATTATTTTCAAAATTCAATTGCCCCCTGTTGTCCAATTAGAGTTTCACTTCAGGCGTGCTTTTGCAACACAAGCCATGCGAAGGTATAGCTTTTGCCGGCAAATTCAATCATAGGCTCAGTCACCTCCAGTTTTACAGGACCGCAGGGCGACAATCCGTACCCTTTCGCTTCGTCGAGCAAAGCCAGTACTTCTTCACGCGAAAAGATGCACCAGTCCATACCAAACATATTACTGCCGCTGGTATTGATCTTGTCCGGCCAGTAATCAAACGAGGCAATGAAGTAACCGCCGGGGCGCAATAGGCGTGTAATCTCTTTTAACAGCGCGCTACGCTGAATGCCATGCTCAATCACAGAAATTGCCGTTATGGCCGCAAAAGCCCCGTCGGCGAAATGGGTGTGCATAAAATCTGCTGCCTTGTACCTGATTTTTCCCGCATAGGGCATGCGAACGACGTTAGGGTTCAGATCAATACCGGTGAGGTTGGTATATTTCAAACGATGTAATACACATATGATTTCGGAAGCAAAGGCGCCAATATCCAAAATCGGGGCAGTCACAGGCAAATGCGCCTGGACAAAATCGGCGGTGGCAAGAACATCCCAACTCTTTGAGATATGGCCAACCGGAATAATTCTTTTCAATCCTAATCTGTTGTAGATCAGGCTTATCAGCCGGTTAGCAGTCAGGTACGAGACGCCGCGCCGCCGAAGTTCATGGCGGGCATCCTTAATCTCAGATTTTTGCTGCAGCACTTTAACGGTCATGATCAACCTCCTTCTTTGATTCCAAGATTAGATCCCATTTAAATAATGAGCATATTTTTCATCGGGCGGAACAAGGATTTCGCGTTTTCGAAAACTTAACCTGCGACGCAGCCCGATAAAATATAATAATACATCATGCAAACAGGGAAAACGGCGGCAACACTTGGCCGTGGTATAGATCATTAATGCCCATAATTTTGCGCCCAAATCACGATAGAGAATATTGGCCATATTATAGGCATTATCATATTGCTTAGCTATTATATATTGCTTGCCATAACGAATAATTCTCAGTTTTAGCGCCTTCATTAAATAGATGCTGGCTTGCTTTCTTATAAATGAAGGTATGCGGCGATCATCAGTCAAATTACGTATCATTTTCAACGAGCCCGGCCATGTTAAGCCGTGGTCCGTACAGGTACTCTCCGATGACGGATTCGAGAAATAGATCGCACCGGGAACTTTTGATTTTACGTATGAAAAACGGGTGGCAATGCGCTGTGAATAATCAATGTCGTATGTCCCGCCCACTTCTTCGTCCAGCAAACCTATATGTTCAATTACTATGGTTCGAAACAGGGTTCCCGTCCAAATTGGCGGCTGGCGACCATTTTCCAGCATGGCCAACAGACCTTCCGGCGGCAAATAATAGCCATCTCCCCATGCTGAATTATTTGTCGCCCTGATCGAGCCGTCGGGATGCATATTGATAACTTGTGTTGCATAAAAAGCAGCCTCCGGATATTTATGCAACGCATTAATTGCTGTCTCATAGAATTCAGGCAACAAGATGTCATCATCCCCGAGCAGGGAAAAAAATGGCGTGCGTATATTTTTCAAGGCATAATTATAATTACCTGCCGATCCAACGTTTTTAGAATGGCAGTAGTACGACACACGTGCATCTTTTTTTACGAGATCCGCCACAACTTCGGCGGTTTCATCATTGGATGCATCGTCATAGACGCATACCCGCAAGTGGGGATAAGTTTGGTTTAAGGCGCTTTTAATTGCGCGGGCCAATAATTTCGGGCGACGATATGTCGGGATAATCGTGGTAATCAGGGGCGGCACACCCATACCGATGCTTACCTTGGGCGTTTGATCCTTGGGGCTTATTGTTATATTCATTTATCTAATGACCTTCTTTGTAAGCGACTTAAATGCAACAATAGCGTCTCGCGCAGGTCAGCGCTGATAATAAAATAAGCGCTGATAATAAAAGCGATTGACGCCGATAAATAAGCCACAAATAAACTGGCAACTGAAAAGGCGTTACTTAGCGCCAGTATGATCCAGGCCGTGCCATAGGTAACGCTGATCAAGGCATATATTTTAGCCACACGCAAATACCATTGCCACGCGGGCATCCCCAGGCATTCCGAACAGATTCTCCGTATGGTATAAATGTAAACAAAAACATAGAAGAATACCATTGAAATACTTGCGCCGATTATACCCATGTAATAGACCAATAGTATCGTTACCGGGACAGTAACAAAGAAGTTATAGAGGTGCTGACGCGCGGCAATATCGGGCCGGCCCATAGCAAGCGAAAAAATAAAGGGAATAGCCGCCGTTGCATTCATATAAAATCCCAGGCACAAAAAAGTGGCGGGTAAAAGCAATGTCCGCGCTATCTCCTCGTTGAAAATAAGGGGGAAGATCGGCAACATGGCAAAGGGAACGACCGCTAATATCGGCACGGAAGCAAAACAAAGTAAGTCCTGTAATTTCCGGTACTGGCGCATTAATCCAGCCTGATCCCCCGATTTAAAAAGCGCTGAAAAGGATGGGAATACCGCCTGGGCGATAGCGCTGGTAAGCGAGGCGCCACGCGACACAACCCCGTAGGTAAACCCATAGTATCCCAATACGCCAACGGGCAACAGCTTGCTAATGCACACCTTGTCCACCTGCGCATGGATGGCGGAGGTCATTGAAACAAACAGCATTCGTGAAGCAAAATGAAAATTTCTTTTGACTATGCCCGGGGCATATCCCGGGATAAGCGCCTTTACCGGAAACAAATTACCGGCAACAACAAGATAAGCAAATACTCCAAAGCCATAACAGGCCGCATACCAGTAGACAACCTGAAACACGTTTCCGCCCATGGTAAGGATCAAAATGGTGCCAAACTGCTGTAATCCGGCAGTAATAACATCAATGACATTATTAAACTCCATCCGCTGTAAACCGTTAAATAAGCTGGCGTAAAAAGACTTCGGCAGTGCGGCAAGCGAAGCTATGCCCAGGATTCGCAATATATGCGTTGCGGTTGCTGAGTCCATCGATTTTAAAATAATCCATTTTTCCACCAACACCGGCGCCAGGACAAATATGGCCGCCCCAGCCAGCGCATAGAAAACCCAGTAAAAAAGGGAGAATGTACGAACCAGGTCCTTAATATATCCGGGGTCTGATTTGAAATGGGTAGAAACCTCGCGGACGGTAGTCGAACAAATGCCCATTTCGAGCACCGTGCAGAAAATATTATTTAGCGTGGCAGTAAAGTAAATAATACCCAAAGCATCCGCGCCCAGCCGCTTGAAAATAAATTTAACGGCAACGAAACCCAAGACCAGGAGCAGCCCCTGACCGAACAAATTGTAGATAATATTTTTAGACAGCCTGGACATATTTGGCTCTTCTGGGTTTAGCGTGGGATTTCGCATTAAGCGCTATCCTCGCTGATATCCTACCGCTCCGCCCCTGCCGTCATCCCGACCCCACATCCGTCATCCCGAGCTTGTCGAGGGATCTCAGTCCTCTTCCACCCCGGCGCGGGTGCCGACCCGAGTCCGAGCACACTCTCGGCCAAATCCGCCCACGTCGGATTCATCTTTCCGATCAGGGCCTCCTTCTTCTCTCTGCGCCAACGCTTCAGCTGCTTCTCTCGCGCAATCGCATCCCGCGGATCGTTGTACTGCTCGTAGTACACAAGACGATTCAGGTTGTATCGTTCCGTGAACCCGGACACGTCACCCGATCGATGCTGATGGACCCGACGCACCAGGCTGTTCGTGACTCCGATATACAGCGTCGTCTGTCCCTTGTTGGTCATCATGTAAACGTAAAATGCCTCGCGGGACATGAGATTCCTCGACTTCGCTCGGAATGACGGACGAAGAGTGAGCCATGATTAAACGTTAATATGGCATCGATTCCTGTTTTGAGTCAATGAAAAATCCCACGCTAAACCCGGAAGCGCCACATATTTGAAGTAATGCCAATGATGGCAAAAGCTACTCCCGGTCTGCAATCGTATTAGCACCTTAAATGTTATGAACCACCACAAAAGACAAGAAACTATCAGCCAAGATTATTTCCGTCCCGGCGGACTCGCCTGGGCGAAGCGCTCCGGCGTAGCACGGTCCGCGCAGGCGGGACCACGGATCCCGATCTCTCAGAGAATCGTGACGGATAGGCACGGATATTGGAAGGCCGCGAAGAGACCATTTGGTTCTTTATCCGTGGCGCACCGCGCACCATCCGTGAAATCCGTAATCAGTGGTTGCTTGTTGGATTGTGGGCAAAGCCCACATTGGATTAAAAATAATTAGTTATCTGACTTCTCAGCACATTGATTACAACCGATGATGGACTAAAATTTTCGCAAAGGTCATATCTTGCATCCCACTTCAGGCCTACAACAGTTTCCACGGCTTCGGCAATATTTACAGGATCGATTCCGGCCACGACGTGAGCGCCTGCTTCCACAGTTTCCGGCCGCTCCGTGCTTTTCCTTAAACTTACACAGGGAACCTTATAAAACAGGCCTTCCTCCGGGGTTGTTCCGGAGTCTGCAAGCAGGCAAAATGCATTCATGCTGAGATGATTGAAATCGTAGAACCCTAACGGGGCGATAATTCTGATCTTTTTCGAATATTGCATGCCCTTGATTCTGCTTTTTGTCCTGGGATGCATGGGATAAATAATTTCTTTCTTGAATTTCTCATAGACCAGGGAAAGTCCCTGTAATATTTTCCGGAGTGATTCGGGATCATCCACATTTTCTTTCCGATGAGCCGTGACCGAGATATATTCCCCGGGCTCCAAGTTAAGAGTCTTTAAGATCCGGCTCTGCTTAATTCTATCCTGGAAGGCACGCATCACTTCAAATGTAGTATTACCTGTAACAAATATTTTCGATGGATGGATATCTTCTCTAAGCAGGTTTTCCCTGTGATAATTATTGAACGGAAGCAAAATGTCGGAAATATGATCAATCAGAATCCGGTTCCTCTGTTCGGGCATGCGCTTATCCCACGCCCTTAAACCGGCTTCCATATGAAATATTTTTATCCCGCGATTGGAAGCCGGCAAAACCGACAGACCGCTATAGGTATCCCCCAGAACGATCAAGGCATCGGGTTTCACCTTTTCAAACAAATCGTCGCTTTTGCGGATAACATCAGCAACTTCCTTGCCATGCGAGCTCGTGTCAATTTTAAGATCGTAGTCGGGAGGTCTTAATTCCAAGTCGTGAAAGAAGAAATCCTTCAGCTCTTTGGTAAAATTCTGGCTTGTGTGAACCATGATGTGGTCAAAATTAAGCTCATCCAGTTTCTTTAATACAGACCACATTTTAATCATCTCGGGCCGTGTGCCCAATATAGTCATTACTTTCATGTTATGTCTCCTTGGTAACTGTTCACCACTGATTACACGAATGGCACGGATAACAGCAAGGGATATAGAGAATTAACCGGCCTGATAGCTGGACTGATATCAGTGTCTAATGCGCCCATCTGTTTATTCCGAGACAATTCTTACCTCCGGCAAAGGAATGATAAATTTACCGCCCTGTTTCAGGTAACTTTGTCTTTTTTGGATCACTTCATCCGTAAAAGCCCAGGCAAACAACACGATGTAGTCGGGCAATCGGGATTGAGCCGTAAATTCCCAGGTCTTAATCGGCAGATGGGTCCCGGGCGTGAAGAAACCCTGCTTAGCCGGCGCATCATCAACCACATAATCCAGGTATTTGCCGTCGATATCGCAATAATTCATAATGGTTGTGCCCCTGCCGGAGGCGCCGTAGCCGATAATCGTCTTGCCTTCCTTTTTCAAACGGTCGAGGAGATTTAATAGCTCTTCTCTTGTCGCATTAACCTTCTGGGCATATGCCGCGTAAGTTTCGACACGATCAAAGCTTTTGTTATTTTCATACCGCATCATTTCCTTGACGGCCGGGGATATGCGCTCCGTCCTCTGCCCGATATTTCTTGCATAAAATCTTACCGATCCCGATCTGACTCCGGGAATATACTTAACATCGAATATTTCCATATCGAAACGCTTTAAAAACCGCGTCAAGGTCATAAGGGAATAATAACTCATATGTTCATGATAAATCATGTCATATTGCATCTCATCAATGAGGGTCCCAAGATAGTAAATTTCAAATATGAACACCCCCTTGTCTTTAAGCACGTGCTTTACCCCCTTGATCACATCCACCATGTCGTCAATATGGGCAAACGAATAGCTTGATAATACGGCATCCACCTGGCCGCCTGTATTTCTAATCCCTTGCGCCAGTCGTTCGGTAAAGAAATCATTGATAACCGTGATATCCTTTGAATTGATTAATTTGACCACGTTAGTTGCCGGATCCACGCCTATGGCGCGGACTCCAAGATCTGACAGGGGTTTGAGCAAGACGCCGTCATTGCATCCGATCTCCAACGTTGAAGGTTGGGATATTCCTTTCAGAAAACGGTCGTATGTATCCCGGGCGAACGCTTGAAAATGATCGACCAGCGTTTTGATGGCTGAGGAAAAAAAGAAATAATTACTTTTAAACAAGACATCGGCGGAAACGACATTACTTACCTGTACCAGGCAACAATCCCGACAGAAGTTAAGCGACAGCGGGTAGTATTTTTCATTCGGAAAATCTTTTTCCTTGAGAAAACCGCCCGCCAGCGGGAAATTACCGAAATCTAATATTTTTGTTAAATTAGATCCTTCACAAAAACGACAAGTTGTACGCCTGACAAACTTGCCGATCGGCCTATTGGTCACTACTTGCATATTCAGGTCTCCCGTTTTTCTTTATTCATATAAAAAGCTAATTCGGAAACCATTGTGGCGGCAGGTTTGCCATAGGCGCAGATATTTTTAAGTCCACGGTATTTGGTTTGCAGGACGCGCTTATATATCATGTCATCGCTTGCCACAGCCTCAACCTTGATATTTCTTTTAAACACTTCATTAAAGAGACAAAGAAGCTCGTACTTGCTAACCGGTTCGTTGGGCGCAAAATGAAAAACCGCCGACTCGCTTCTAAGCTCTTCAAAGCGATCGCCTTCGATTATTTTAAGGCAGAGTTCCCCGAATTGGCATGTCGAAACGCCATGCCATACATGATTTGTGTAGCCGCGCACAACAGCGCCGGCAGGCTGCTTTAAAAACCATTCCAGCAACCCCTCTCCCAAAAAAGGACTCGGGCCGATTATGGAACACCGTAAGTTCAGAAAATGCTTGTCAAACACTTCGCCGAGGCTTTTTGTTATTCCGTAAAAATCAGCGCAGTCATGGGTAGCGTCCTCACAGTAACTTTCGGCTTTTCCCGAGAAAACCCCGTCAGTGGAAATATGTATCACCCTTACCCCGCGCTCCTTTGCGAATGCTGATAGTTCGTGAGGAAAGATGGAATTGATTTTGATTGCTTTGCGGATAGTGGGCGGGTCTTTCTCCGCAATCTTCCCCGGAAGTATTCCTATGCAATTAATGAAATAGTCGTACCCTGGCGATTGGTCACAAATCACTTCGAGCTCCCTTAACCCGGACATGACATCAAAATAAAAAGGGGCATGCTTGTCAAATATATGCGTGCCATGCACATCAATATGGTCCGTTGCCGCAAGCACGCGCTGGACCATGTGTCCCAGCATGCCTGTACAACCAAGAATTAATATCTTCTTACGCATGGATAAAATAACGGGGTGTTTTGCACCCATTGAAATGACCTCATGGGGCTACCCCTCCAGCTCCGCTTTTATGTAAGGCAATTGTCGAAGCAGGGCCGCCAGTTCTTTAACCGTCAACTGCCGGGTATTGTGAGAATTATAATCCTCCAGACGGGAGACCTTCACCTCGCCGACTGTGAAGAAAGTGCTATAGTTCAAGTCCCGATTGTCCGCTTTGATTCGGTAATAATTGCCGCAATCCTCCGCTTTGGCCATCTCTTCCCTCGTCAATAGCGTTTCATACAGTTTTTCTCCGTGCCGGGTACCGATCACCTTGATGGGATTATCGGCCTTGAACAGATGTTTCAGCGCCTGGGCCAGGGTGCCGATGGCGGCGGCCGGAGCTTTCTGAATAAAAATATCGCCAGGCTTTGCGTGCTGAAACGCATACACCACGAGGTCCACGGCATCGTCAATGGACATCATGAAACGCGTCATGTTCGGATCGGTGACGGTCAGCGGCTTGCCCTCCTTGATTTGCCGGATGAATAACGGGATAACCGACCCACGCGAGGCCATAACATTCCCATACCGGGTTCCGCACATGACTGTGCCCATGGCGCCGGCGATTCTTGATTTTGCCACCATGATTTTTTCCATCAGCGCCTTGGTCATGCCCATGGCATTGATCGGATACACGGCCTTGTCGGTGCTCAGCACGATCACCTTTTTGACGCCATTATCCATGGCGGCCGACAATACATTTTCCGCTCCCAGGGAATTTGTCATCATTGCTTCCAGCGGATAAAATTCGCAGGACGGCACCTGCTTCAGGGCGGCGGCATGAAAAACAAAATCAACCCCCTTGACGGCATCGCTGACACTATCCTTGTTGCGCACATCACCGATATAACATTTGATTTTAGGACTGTGAAACTCAAGCCGGATGTCTTCCTGCTTCTTCTCGTCCCGGCTGAAAACCCGGATTTCCCGTATATCCGTTGCGAGAAATCTCTGCAGCACGGCATGGCCGAAGGTGCCGGTCCCGCCGGTAATAAGCAATGTTTTGTCTTTGAACATTAGCATCCTCCCAATTATGCTTTTCGGTATCAGGATAGCCACAGTTTCCGATAAATCAATTGTATTTCACCTATCAAGACTGTGTCAGACTCCATTCCCAGGCCGGCAGAATGCGAATTCATATAATATTTTAACAAATCGAGAATTTTCTTTCCTTAAATAAAGGAAATAGACGCGATTTATTGCCTTTTCGCAAGGACAAATATGCAGCTGAATCAGTAGCATCCCACAGGCTCAGACCGTGGACCGTGGGCTGTAGGATCATGCCTTAGGCAGACCCGCCTCTGGCGGGAAACAAGCGGAAAACGAGCAATAATCAGCCAGACACCAAAACCATGGTTCCAGTTTTGTGTATCGGCGTTTTGCCTGTTCGAACCTACGGACTACAGTCTACAGCCCTCGGCGGTCCTATGGGACGCCAGTGCATCTGAATGCCCCCTAATCCACTCCTGCTCCTTAAGCTTAGCACGCTTGGTGGCTTGAACGTTAACCATATTAAATAAAACAGAATTTATCAAGCACTTGCAACGAAACCCAAAGTTAAAACGCACCAAGCGATTAACGCTGCCATTATCAAGCTTATTCCGCCAAAACCAACGCGGAAGCAAAGCATAGCCGGTTATCTTGGCCAGTGTCAGAATGATCTGATAAAAGTCGCAATTCTTTACGGCAAATCTCAGTAAATTACGATAAATGCATATTGTTATCAATCGCTGCATTTCCAGAGATCCAGACGATCCTTCCCCATAGTGCCAAACGGGTGCATTAGTTTGGATAATAAGATAACCAGCTTCCATTAGCCTATGAAAATAATCGTTGTCTTCCCCGTACATAAAATATTCTTCATCAAACAGACCAATGTGTCGAAATACACGGGCAGGACACAAGTATAAACAACCCGGCAATGCTATCACGTTTTTATATTCAATTTTATCTATTAAATTTTTTGAATTATAAAATAGTATTTCTTTCTCTCTCCGTATTTCAGTATAGCCAACCAACCCGGCATTTGATTGCTTATGGAAGATATCAAGAGCAATCTCCATCCATCTCGGCATTACTTTAATGTCGTTATTATAAATTGCGATATAATCAGCGCCGTGCGCCAATGCGTAGGCTATCCCCGTATTAACGGCTCCGGCAAAACCTCTTGCCCTATCGTTGGTCAATACCTTCACGCCAGGATAATGCATGCCAACAAAATTGAGCGAATCATCAGTGGAGAGATCATCTACTAATAAAATCTGATAATTAAGATAAGTGCTTTTTGCCAACGATGGGAGGGAATAGGAAAGATGGTTAATTCCGTTTTGGTTCGGAATTACAACAAAGACATTTGCACTATTGCCTGCTGTTTGCATCACAAGTCAATCGTGGTCTGAAAAATCACGTCTCAATAGCAGCTTCCCTGTTTGATGCCTGACTGCAAAGTATATTTTCCCTAACACCCACAACGGGTCTTTAAGGCCTGTTTTGAAAATATATAATAGATAATAAACTGCTTTTCGCTTTTTTTTCTCTCTTTCAAAAAGATGGGACAATTCCGCGAGCCGCTTCCGGGGCAACGCGGAAAGCAATATTTTCTCATCATAGTTGCGCGATTCGATCGCCAGTTTTTCCCAGTCCATACTATTGGATACTAACCCCATTGTTTTGGCTGTCTCCCATACTGGCGTGCCTGGAAACGGGCTCAGCATGTATACCTCAAACAAATTCAACTTGCTGGTTTTTATAAAATTCAATGTCTGAAAAATTTCCTCTTCACTTTCATCAGGCGACCCGATGACAAAGGTCCCCTGAACATTTATGTTTGCCTTTGAAAACAGTTCCACGGCGCGCCGGTTTTGCTCCACCGTTATTCCATCACCTTTCAAATATTTCAGCGTTCTTTGACACCCCGATTCCAGTCCCATGCATACCATGCTTATCTTGAGCGGCTGCAAAAGATCAATCAGTCGGTCGTCAACGAGATTGGCACGGCAGGAGAAACCGAATTTTACCTTTTTATGCATGCCTTTTGCGCAAATAAGGGCAACTATTCTTTCAAACCTCTTTATATTGGCAGTAAACAGGTCATCATAGAAAGAAATTGCCGACGGCCTATATTTATTGATTATTTCTTCTATTTCTGCCACGACGTATTCGGCAGGAAACCACCTGACCTTGTCCCAGAATCTTGTTGAAGCACAGAAAGAGCATTTATATGGACACCCCCTGGAAGTAAACATGTATGTGTTTTGACCGGTCGGGATATCTAACAAGTCTCTATCCGGGAAAGGGATAGAGGCAAGGTCCTCAATTGTTGATCTCGCTTCGGTTAATTTTATTCCGTCCCCGGCATGTAAAATAATTCCCTTAATATTCTCCATTGCCGGGGAACCGGATACCCCACCTTTAGAAAGATAATCAATTACATCAATGATAGTATTCTCACCTTCTCCGTACACACCAAAATCAAACGCTTTTGATAATGATTCGGGAAGCAAAGTAATGTGAACACCTCCGACAAATACGGGGATCTGGAGAGTTTTGCACAATCTGCCAATTTCTATGGCTCTTCCATAGTTTTGCGAAACCACCGATACTCCTACAGCATCAGGCCGGAAGGATTTAACGGCGGTTTCAATATCTCGATCAATTATTCTGATTTGGATATCCTTGAAGCGTGTTTTCAACGCAGAGGATAGATAAGCTAAACCCAGGGGGGCATAGACCGTTTCGATCCATTTGGCAGCATCTATTGCATTTATTAATAGAAGCTTCATGTTTATTTCTCAGGTATATTCATAGTTGCCAGAACGTTCATATCGCCTGATTTAAAGATCTTTATATATTATTTGCGCCATTCAATACGACAAGATGTTACCAATGACATAATTTAAATTATTGAACATTCACATTTTTATACTTGCCTATCCAAAAGAATATGCTTACCGGTTCCGTAATAATGAAAATAATCTATTGTTGTGTAATCATGGTTCCGTATCCTGAAATTAGTCCAATCTCCAGCATAAGGCCATCTTATATTAATGCATCCGGCTATGGCATCTATTCCCGAACCAACATCAATATAAACAGCTTTTTTATATTTTTTCATTCGATGCAATAAAGCTGATTTCACATGTCCAATCCCAATGAGAAATATATCAGCATTGGATTCGGACAATTGTTTCCCAATGGATTGTTCGAGCGCATTCACATCATCACAAGCATACTTTTGCGGAATACAAATATAATCATTGAATTCATCTGTTCCCAAATACTCTTTATATTGATTATATTTCATTAATTCCCTGATTAACTGCAATTTTTCCCTGGCTCCAATTAAACCTATTCGCCCCTTAAATCTTTTGAAGAACCATTTATTTGCAACCAAGCCATAAGCATACTCGGCCGGATAATCTATTACCCGTTCGGGAAATAATTCTTGAAACATTTTCCTGTTTTCCGGATATATTTCCACCGTTATAAAATCGTTTTTTAAAACACCTTCACCGAACACTTGATGATCAATCTCATGATATTGCTTGCTTATAGCTCGTTTGCCGGGACATGCGCTTCCACATGGTTGTCCTTTTAAAAAGTAATAATCGCCATCACCGAATTTATAAAATGTCTTACATGCTTTTCCATCAACAAGGCTGATTATGTTATCTTTATAAAACTCCAATTCTTTTTGAAAACCGGGATACGTATTAATATTTCCATAACATTGATGCGCATTCAAATTAATCGTACCGTCTATTTTGTATAGGCTTGAAAACCTCAATATTTGGAAACATCCAGCCAAACTGAAGTCAGCAGAAGACTTCAGGCGCATCAATTTAGCAAAAATACTAATAATAAATATCTGAATATTACATGGAACTTTGGCAAATATTAATAATATTGAAAGCCAACGTTCTAATTGCATCTTGCCTCCACACGTCTATAGACAGTAATTCATATTTCAAGGATTATCTAATTTGATCCAGTTTTCAGGAATCGAACCATGAATTATTGAAAACGGCCCGGTATTTGGCGCAAACACAATTTTATCGGGATTGTCACCGAGCCACGCCCCCCACCAGCTAAAAGTACTATTGGCGATGATACAACACGTGCACTGGGCCATCAGCCAGAGATCGGCACAGGCATTTTCGTCGCCCCGATTATGATCCACGCAAGTTACACGTTTATCCGGTAATTCCAGGAGATGCCTGGCAGAAACGGGATCATCGGAAAAAAGGAAGTAATGAGCATTACTGACGCGCCGTTCTACTTCCGCCACGGCGCGATGATAATAAGATGGTGACGTATTGTGTTGTGCGGTTTCGCTCCCAGGCGGATCAAACCAGCGCACATGCACCGCCACGGTATTACATCGTCGAATCTGTTCGGCCATGTTCTGGTTGGTTAGATCATTGGGCAGTGTAATCTGCAAATCCTGGCGGATTGTTTGTTCCACATCCTTAAAGTAATTCTCATTTTGCCAATAACCATCCAGATATATCGTCCCATTTACCTTGAAGTCCAGCAGACGCGCATCAAAATCTTTCCTTTCCTGCTCAACGTAATGCCGCTGCGGAAACGGTCTTAGTCGCGCTGAATACTTTGCCAATCCTCGGCGATACCGTTCCAATGGTTCCATCCGTTCGGCCGGCGTTGCCTTGCGCGCCGGGATATTAAACCTGTCCAAGGCATATTGCCGCCGATAGCGACGCTCCCGGACGAAGCCGGTAACATCGTCAATTACCAACTCAGCATCGTTCACCAGCGCCAGGCGCCGCGCCGCGGCATAGCAAAAGAGCTGATTACCAAGACCGCCTTTAATGCGGGCAATTACTTTTTTCATGCGCTTCTTTTTTTGAACAAGAACATCCCGCAGGCATACTCGCTTTTGTCAAACTCAGATAGACTTACGCGCTCCACAAATCGTCCGTCGTCATGAACGCCCGACAGCTCTACCAAATCCAACCCGGCAAAGTAATTCACAATGGTTTTCGGCGCATGAATGCGGTGGGCATTGAAACACACCCGCGGTCTACCGACCGGCAGAGCAAAATAAAGATTACCTCCAGGCGCCAGAACTCGATGGAGTTCGGCACAGGCCTGGCGAGTGCCATTCGGATTTAATGGATCACCATAGCGCCCTAAGCCAATATGTTCGGCCACATGCAGGCAGGAAAGCGAACTGATGGAATTATTGGCAAAAGACAGATTTAAAATATCACCGCCGAGATTAGTCAATCCTTCCATCTTCGCCTTTAAGGGACGATAATCCACAAAGGTAACCGGTAAGACAGCGCTGAGCAAGTTGACGAACATGGTCAGAGAACCGATGTCTACATGTTGCACCGGCTGTTGAGCTACTATGCGCCGCATTGCCCATCCGTTGACGTAGAAATAGTGGGAGCCAATTCTGGTGGTTACGACGCGCTCGTGCAGTTGCGGATAAGCGTCGGCTATGCACAGAGTTTCAGAGCCGGGTAAGCGGGCATACCGCCGCCAATCCCTCACATAGCGTGGATAAGCAAACAAACCCCGGAATACCCGGAGCAGATCGCAAACGGGCATGGTCAGATTATTCAGCAAAATGGCAGTTTGTTTCAAACGGCGCATAACAATTTCTCTATTCTCCTGCGTCTTTGATTGCCGACAGCAGAGTCCGTGCCCAATTTTCCGGGCTAAGCGGCGCAATACGCAGGCGCCCTCTCTCTATCAGAGTTAAACGCAAATTTTTATCGGAATACATTCGTTCTATGCGCTCTGCCAATTGCCGCGCATCGGATGGGTCAAACAGGAGACCGGTATCACCTACCTGCTCCGGCATCCCGCCAACATTGGACGAGATCACCGGACAACCAGCGGCAAACGCTTCCCAAATGGGCATATTGGTGGGGCCGATATAGCTGGCCATTACCAGACAGAGAGCGTTTCTATATAAAATGGACATATCCTCGTCCGGCACAAATCCGACAATATGGACCAAGTGACCAATCCCAAGTTCATCAGCAAGCTTTGATATTTCTGCACTGTAAGCGTTCAGAGGACCAGGCAGAATGGCGTTAATGTTTAATTCTTTTTCTGTGTGCAAGATAGCGAGAGCTTCAATAATTCGACGCTGATTCTTGGCCGGCGAATAGCCACCCGGATAAAAGACATAATATTCCGGAAGTTTATACTTTGCTCGAATCTCATCATGCCGATTAGGATCATGCCGCCAAATAAATGAAGCCGGACCTGTGGGCAGAATTCTAATTTTTCGTTCCAGTATTCCATAGTTGGAGACAACTTCAGATTTGCCCAGTTCAGATTCAACCAGGACAATCCTTGCTGATTTAGCGGCTTGGCGCCACTGCAGGTCGCGGAAAGGTTCATCGAATCGGATAACACCGGGTAATTTATAACGATGCCATATATCATGAATCGCCACTATGAAGGGCAACCCGCACCACCAGGCCGCAAGCGTAGTTGAAGGACAGATAACCAGATCCGGTTTCCAATCAAGCAACGCCCGATAGCGCCCGCGCGCCAATGGCGAGATAACTGTCAGCCCAACCGCGGAAAAAAATCTTGCGAATTTCGTACCCAAGCCGTCTTGAGTCACATTGTAATGTAACGTCCAATGAGGCAAAGCATAATCATTTACCGGAAAGGACGGGCTATCATAAAACACCGCGTATTCATTACCCTGCCCAAAGTCGCGCAGGGCATCGAGCACCTTAAGACTATAGTAATACGTCCCACCGTTATTAGGAGACGTTGTAATGACAATTCCTACACGCATTTGCGTACCCTTTTTCGGTATTTTATGTCTGGTAAGGCCTGGCACTGAGTTTTCTGAGCTCTTTTTATCCCGGCCAAATGATGCGCTCCAGCACAGGCAGGGCTTTTGCGATGGGGACAAGTTGGATGCCGGCGATCATCTGCTGGTGGTCGCCACCATATAGAACAATCCTCGCCGCTTCAGGGTACTCGGACGCGAAAGCCCGCATTCCGTTGAGATCATGAGATGTAATATTGCGCCTACGCTTCACTTCTATCGCGGCAAAGGCATCGGCGGCATACACCACAAAGTCCACTTCGAGACCGGTTGAGGTGCGCCAGTAACTTATGGTTCCTGCCGAATTACGCCACGACATTATCGCTCGCAGGTGCTGAAGAACCAAAGTTTCGAGACTGGCGCCGTCAATTTCTGCCGGGGCATCCAGCGAGCCCCTGGGACGGACGGCACGGAAGACACCGGCATCGAAAAGAAAAAACTTCGGGTGCTGTATTATACGCCGCCGGGCGCGTTTTTGGAAAGGCGGAAGACAAACACCGATAAGAAGATCCTCAAGAATTCCAAAATAACTTTCGGCGAGTTTGCGCTTGATCTGGCATTCACGGGAAACTTCACTGATATTCAGTAATTGCCCTTGAGAAAAGCTGGCGGTCTCCAGAAAACGGGAGAAGGAACTTAAGTTTCGCGTCAAGCCTTCCTGCATCACTTCTTCTTTCAGGTAGGTTTGAACATAGCTTTGGAGGTATTCGTCCGGGGGCACATGCTTGCGAGGGTCGTATATGGAAGGAAGCAGACCGAATTTAACCGCTTTGACAAAGTCAAAGGAATCGCCAAGTTCTGCGGCCGTCAGGGGATGAAAATGCTTGGTAACCGCACGGCCACCCAACAGATTGGCGCCGGAGCGGCGCAGTTTACGCGCGCTTGAACCGGTCAGAATAAACCAAAGGTTGCGAGTCTCGATCAGGCGTTGAACTTCATCAAGCAAGTATGGCAGTTTCTGAATTTCATCAATGATTATTGGTCCATCCGCGGCAATGCTGATCAGGTTACCGAGGCGCTGTGGATCGGCAGCCAGCATATTAAAGGTCCGCGCTTCCAATAAATCAACGAAAACTGCAGAAGGAAAGAGATGGCGGAGCCAATAAGTCTTGCCTGTGCCTCGCGGCCCAAGCACAAAACATGAGATTCCTGGTTTGAACTGATTATTTCTGGCAAACATATCGCCAATATACATTGCAATATGGCGTTGTCAAGGCCATTTTGCAATTTAAGGCAATGCCTATAAACACCGCCTGCGGAACATGCGGAAATTAATGTAGCAACGTTCTACGAATACCTCTTGTTGTCTCGGTCTGACACGGAGCTTCTTAAACTCTTGTTATCCCAGCCAAGGTCATAACCGTGCGCGAATAAATTTATTTGTTTTTGATAACATCCCAAACAAGAGGAGCGTGAGTTGAACAATTTTATCATCTCTTGGTTTTCCTTTGATTGCCAACACTGAAGGAGGCAACCTATCTGCTGAATATGCAATATTATCATAATAATTTTCATCAAGTATTATGTCTTTGAATTCTGCAGGCAGGCGATTTATTACGCCACTGAAATTCGCATCAGCAACGCCTTGGCTTGCTATATCCCATAAATACGGCCCCAAATCAGGATATTTTTCCAACAGACTATCCATTTCTAAATATGATTTTGCGTATTGAAAATATATTTCGGCTGGATGCATACCTTCAGAAAAAGCAAATTGCTTATATTCGCCATGCTGTTTTTTGTAATATTCCCTCAATATATTACTTTTGTCGATGAATCTTTTTTGATTCACTGACCTTATCAATATGAGACTAATTTTTGATTTTTTGAAGAACATGCGATTCGTTATGGCTGCATGTTGTCCTTCACCTATCATACGCGACCGCCAAAACGAAATCTTGCAGCGGAAAGGTGGGATTACATGAAAACAAGATGCTTTTGGTGAATAATAGACTTTCCCTCCCATAGTCCGAACTTTGTGGCATAGTCCATAATCACCAGGTCCTACATAAAGTTTACGAAATGTTTTGCCACTGATATTCGTTTCCACGCCAATTGTATCTGGCGGAAAACCGCCAACCTGATCATAAACCGAACTCCTGATAGCCATCATTGGACCTATTGCCGCTCCCACCTCTTGAAATCCGGTTCCTAAGTTTGCCATGTTAGATGGCGAATAAATCGATAAACCATTAAATGTTAATTGGCAAGCTTTCACCCAATCCGGGGGCTCAACTTCAAAAAGCGGTTCAATACGTCCTGCAAGCACGCCGCAGTTAGGGAAAGCATCAAACACATTACATACCTCGCGTAAAGAGCCTGGTTGGACAATAACATCGTCATCAAGATATAAAAGAATATCTCCTTTTGCTTCTTGTCTTCCACGAGCACGAGCCCTTGTAAAAGCCGTCCGCTCTTCAAAAACGTGCCTGACTTTTGTGCCGAACAACCGGACAACATCCGGCGTATCATCCGTGCAATTGTTATTTACAACAACTATTTCCGCATCTGCCTCATGAATAATTGAGAGTAGCGACTCCAGCGTGCGCTTAAGTGAAGCAGACCTGTTATGCGTCGGAATAATGCAAGAAAGTTTCACGACATTTCACCAACTAATTATTTTATTCTGTGTATATCTGCAAACATACTGCGGTTATTCATAACCCAGTTATAAAGTTTTGCCAGCCCGTTATTAACAGAGATTTTTGGCCGCCATCCAAGCAGGTCGCCGGCCTTTCTTATATCTGAAATGTAGATGGGCTGATCACCAGGGCGCCAGTCGCTATAATTAACAGGCATAGGTCTTCCCGATAATTTTTCCAGAAACTCAATAAACTCAACCAGCGAAACCGTGTTGGCCGCCCCTCCCCCGATGTTAAAGGTTTGCCCCGCGACATCTCGTGCTTTTTCTAAAGCAAGTTCAAAAGCATCCACCAGGTCTTCAATGAATAGAAGATCGCGCACTTGCTTGCCATTACCATAAACTGTTACGCCTTTATTAAGCACATGGGCTATGATAAACCAGGCTACCCAACCTTGATCTTCAATACCTAACTGCCGGTGGCCATAAATGCAAGATTGACGGAAGACAATCGTCTTCAACCCGTAAATACGGGCATAATCAAGAAAATATTGATCAGCGGACCCCTTGGAGCAACCGTAAGGCGAATGAAAATCAAGCGGTTGCTCCTCTGAAATACCAAACGGGTGATTTTCAAACGCGTAACGCCGATCTTTTTCTATCCAAGGAACCGCGTGAAGAAGCCCGTAAACTTTATTCGTGGAAGAATAAATGGCGGTTGCATCCGGCACAACTTGTCGAATGGCTTCTAATAAATTAAACGTCCCAAATGCGTTTGACTCAAAGTCTGCTCGGGGCTCCGCTACCGATGTTGTTACTGCTACTTGCCCCGCTAAATGAATCACTGCATCCGGTTTCACCTCGCGCACGACACTTAAGACTTTGCCTGCATCCTGCATGTCATATTGATAAAAGTTAAATTTAACTCGATTCCGCAACCATTCTAAATTATAGTTCGTTCCTTCCCGCGAAAGATTGTCCACGATCGACACTTCCCAGCCCTTTTTTGCAAAATGTGTTACAACATTACAACCGATAAAACCTGCGCCACCGGTCACTATAATTCGATGACTATTCTTTATGGCCATATCCTTCCCTCTGTCCGTTTATGCCTGAGGTAAGAACTTTTTTTACTTTCTGCATATCAATATTTTTCTTGTCATTGGATGAGAATCCACAACCTCGCAACTATTAAAGCGCCTGTTTGCTTCCCCCATGACAACGGCGATATTATATGTATTAGCTGAGTATTCGTCGATATGCGTAAAGAACGATAATTCTCCCTGAATTAATCGGTCTTGTAGATCTACATATTCCAAGACAAGCGTCTTTGTTGTAAGTTTTGAAAGGATGCCGATTATATCTGCCAACGACATTCCATTACCAAGAGCCAGGTGATGCAATAAACCTAAACATAATACCATGTCGGATTTTAATCTTTCAGTCGCAGGAAGATATAAAGGTGTTGCTTTGAAATTCCGATCGCTGTATTCCGGGTCGTTACAATCCATTCCAAAAATCTGCCTTGTCATATTTTCAAATGGAATTAACAAGGGTAAAATCGGCAAATGGTTTTGCCTGGAATACAAATAAAGCGCGTCAATGGATGATTCGTCAACATCGGTGGCTATAACTTTTATTCCCTGCTGGGCTGCCAGTATCGAAAACCAACCGGTGTTTGTTCCAATGTCGAGCAATGTGTCGGGCTTTTCTGAATCGATTAATTTTGATACCGTTTTTTGCTTATCCTGCCAACATGATCGATCAGATAAATCAAATTTTTCGCCTTTATCACCATAATACGACAAATATCCGCTTTTAGGGGGAATGACATCAGCCGCCTCTACAAATTGCGTGAGTTGTACGCAAAAATCAACAAAAGTTGATTTTTGTTTAGATAATAAAAGACGAAAAAGGTAAAAAGGCTTTCGGGAATATATAGGCAATTCGTTGTTTCGCAAAAGTAATTTTTTAACAAGATATTTTAAAAGTGTTTTACCCACCACGCCATATTTCAAGAGACTTCCGCCTGGATATACATCCTGCCTGCGCGGGATACCACCACTACAATTGCACGCCCTTTCCGATAGCATTCGCCTCGATTGGTCATATTTATTTTTTGCCATTGCCATTAAAGGCGCCAGCATAAAGGGTATAAACATTACTTTAAATATCGCAAACCTTGGTTCTGTATAGTTATTTTTCTTAATAAACCATGTTTCGTGCTTTAAATTGCACGTTTGCACTATGGATAAAAAATCGACGAAAACTGGATTACAGAAATCGAAGACTATATTGTTCGGGAGCGCATCCTTTAATGTAAGTTTGTGCCGGTCTAATTTAAGAAACAAATTCAAATGAAACAAGACGGCATCCTTGTACATATTTGCTGTCCATTCGAAAGGGTATGAGATGATATGTTTTTCATGTATCAGATTTTTTGATTCGATATCCAATTCCGTATTAACAATCCCGATTTTGTTCAAGTTGTTATTCTTGTAAATACGGTATATCTCTTCAGCGAAACGGTAATATTCGGGACTGACAATCCTCCTAATGTGATCGCCCGCATCAAATACGGAACATCTATAGTCGTAACCCAACAGGGGTATTAAATTGTTATTTTTATCCACTAGTATCTCTGTATATCTTGTCTATGGTCTTTTCATCTAAAATAACGTCTTTACCGTTAACTATCCCGTCGCAAATAATATCCAAAACGGGATCACGGCCGGGCAACAATTCATCTAATCGGTCTAGATCAAGATCCCCCCAATGCCCCTCAGTCTTAATGATCACATTCAGCGGAATCTGCCTTTGAATAAAGATAGAATACGCGAACTGCCTGGCAACTTTAACCTGATCTTCTGTCAAAGGTTTTATATCTCCAATTTTCTCAAGTGTAGAAAAATATTCTTCCTTACTCCGGGCATCTACAGAGAACCCTTTACCGGAATAATAAGCCTGTCCTGCCACAATAACCGGCTTTCCCATCATAGGAAGCTCAACCCCAACTGTTCCCATGATCGTTATTCCCGCATTAATTAATTTAAACAACTCATAGGCATTAATCTCAGTATCATTCTCTAATATTTTTATATGGGAAGGCAAATGTTTGAATTTGTCTTTTATAATATTTCCGGCGCTATAAAAACAACCAACCTTCTCATCAGGATGGATCTTGATAATCCAGTTTACGTCTTTCAATTCAATCATCTTGCTAATCGATTCAATAAGCCATTTGTCCGCGTCTTCGAATATCATGGACGAGAAATCGACAATGGCATCCCAATTGACATGGCTAAAAAGACAAACAATCGGATTATCATTATTAATCCCAAGCTTGGATTTTAGGGCGTTTACAACGGCAGGCTTTTGATGTAATGAGTCGTCAAAAGAGCCTGCTCTCCGGGGCCGGTCTTCGATCAAATAAGACAAGGCTCTACCAGAACACCGCTCGCTAAAATATTTATCCAATCGTCTGTTTTCTTTTTCACTTAAAGGTCTCCGACGTCTTTTTTCCCATTCCTGCCTACTCATACCCTTAAACCAAAGCCCGTCCACGTCATTTAACTTCGAATAATAATGTGAATATATCTTATACCCGCTGATCCAGCTCATCGCATTAATCCCTTTTGCAAAGGCTAAAAATATCGGCGGGGCATAATCAATAAAAACACCATGAGAAGAAAAGACACTTACTGGTCCATGCTGTATTATCACCTGATTCGCAATACAGGCATTAACCAATGAACCGTAAAAATATTTTCTATAAATCCTTTCCTTATCCTTGGGAATGCAAGAGTAATCAACCGGACAATTCTTATTCCATCGCAAATACGATGCCAACGCATATTCTCCAACCTTGACCCCAAGATATTGATAACTTTTTATTTCTCCGACACAAACCCTTTCGGAAATCTCCTTTAACTTTATTTCTGATTCATAATTAATGTAATCACTCCCCAAGGAATATGTTACGCCATATTTCTTGGCCATCGAGCGCATATTCTGCAAGCACTCTTCACAATCTTTAGGTTCGTTGACAGACCGATCCCCTTTTCCTATCCCGCAATTAATGCATACCTCTGATACTCCATCACAAACAATAAAATGTGTATTATATCCCCTGACATTCAAAGCTAAAGAAAGGATGGCATTTTTGCGCAAGATAGCCGGGAACCCACCCATTTCCCATATCAAAATCAGCGGAGAATCTTTTTGACATTTTGAGTTCTCTTTCAAAAAAGCATTCAACATAACGGTAAATCGAGCCCTTTTACACGTATGTGTAATCTTATTAAATATTTTTTTAAAACTACTGCCAGACATAACTTAAATTCCCGGATCCTCTTCCTTTAAAACACCTTTATTTTGAGCCCTCTTACACCCAAAAGCGGAGACCATAGCAATGTGGGCGGGCCATGGCGCAGGCTCCCAACACAATACTCGCTTGCCAGCAAAAAGCGGCAATCTTTTGGATGATTTATACAGTTTCTTGACAATTCTCCTTTTTTCATAAAGCGCCACAGGAAACGCTTTTTGCAAACGAAACTTCACAAGCAAAAGACATATACATACAATCGCAAACGATTAATAATCTCCCAAATTATATTTACTATGTTCATTATCTTGTTTCATTTTCGCACTTGTAATATTCGGAGCGTAATTTAGAAACAACATCCATCCACTCGTCATTATTTCCACAAAATAATTTCTCAAATTCAATTAAGTTGTCATATATCTCTTTCGTAGAATTGCAATTCACATAATTATAATAATAGTTGGTATTTAAAAAGGCATATATTATCTGCTTGGCTAACCTTGAGAGAAAGGGCATAAAATAAAATATTTTATGCTCCCTAGCAAAATCACAAACACAGCAAAAGGTAGAATATTCTTGTGCATTTTTTACATAGAAGAGATCGTTGCGAATTTTTCGGGCTCTTTTACTGTTAAATACATTTATTATATTATCAATTGCTATGTTACCAAAAAACAATTCCGAATCAGGATCAGTCGCACATGGCGATATATCCCCATTTGCTGATATTTTAATTTCTTCGTATAAGGTTGGGCAAAAAAACCAATGGTTTTTTTTCTTTTGAACATCCCTCGAAGACGGACAAGGCAAGTCATAGCATAACTACTGCAAGGAATCTTTTTTATAAAGTATTTTATAAAATTACTGTCATGATGGTTATATTCACTACTCATAAGATAAACGACAAACTGAAATGGTTGTCTTTTTGCCCATGCCTTGCTGAATTTAATTAAATTCGTAATCACTTTTACAAAATTATCCCTGCCGCAGATTTTTTTATATGCTTCCGCATCTAAGGCATAAATACTAGTGGTAAAACTTGCAATAGGCGCCCGCAATAATTTGGCCATCATTTCATTATTCATGGCGACCAGATTGGAAATGAGAATAATTCTTGCCCTTGGAAGTTTGTCATGAACGTAATCAATCATCTCAAAGATCCTTTTATCCAGGAGGAATTCTCCTTGACCATATAAATGGACCTCCCCCGAGTAGTCATGTTCTAAAAGATCGTCTATGGCCTTTTTGAAGTTTGCATCAGATAAAACCCCGCGATTTTTCGTACTCACCCTGGCAGGACACATATAACATTTGTTCAATAAGACGTTGTTTCAATGTAAACACGGCTTAATTGATGCCCTACTCCAAAAAGAATACATACCTTTTTATACGTTTCATCACGCATCCCAGATAAAAGCGCATTCATTCTTGCATAAAAATATCTTATATTATATTTTGACAAAATAATCACACTTGTCCAAAATAACTTTTTGAATAGTTTGTAAACCCGGTTCGGTAGGATCGCTCATAAGTTTTAAGGGGAAAGGAATATGATGAGGCTGTGATCTTATTAAATATTTTTTTAAAACTACTGCCAGACATAACTTAAACTCCCGGATCCTCTTCCTTTAAAACACCTTTATTCAGCAAACGCTCAGCAATATTAACAGCCTCCCACATCGGGATGTTAATGATATCGGAAATATCCAAAAGAGAGCGGCTTCCATCCGCATAAGCTATTAAATTCATCATATCCACAAGACTTTGTTCAGGCATCTTTATAACCCCGACGCTGGGATATAACCCTCTTTTATCTAATTTGGGTTCACATAATATTGCCGTCTTCAAAAACTTATTATTCTCAATAGACCATAGGCATTTTTGAAGCGCCTCATATGCGCCATACAATCCAGCAGGGGTGACCAAATTCAAATCATCAAGGGATGTGTGATATTCCGGATAACTCCCATACATACTCCGCATAATAGAACAAACCGGCAAATCAACTCCAGGGCTGCAATATTGACGTTCATCACTTCCCCGAACAAGAAAAGAATATGAAATATAATTCGGAGCATGATGCCTTAAAACATGTTTGGCCACTTTGTCTGCCAGGGAATTCCCTTCTCGAGAAGGCAAATAAGAATACGCCCGGTCATCACCAACACAGGTGACATTGAATCCGGCGACAACATTTCTTTTCATCACTTCAATATTCCGGCTTAGATATAAAATAGAACCTATTGTTTCAGGAATAAAAATGATCCTGTAAGTGTATCTTCGGCGACTCAGACTCTTGAGCCATCGCCCCAAAAATGCCGTCACAGCCGGTCCAGAAAGTTCGTTATTAGCCATGGAAGGATGGCACACATACGTCGACAAAAATACTTCTTTCGTGCTTTCCCCCGGCAAAATAGCCTCGCCATATGTAAGGCTGCCCTCCTTCAGGTCGCTGTCGATATACACGTGGTACATCCCCGGTTTTAGTATCCGTCGCTGATCATCCGAAATACAAAAACCCCAGCGTTCTTTATAATATGAAGTCACATAAGGAACAGCCGCTGGCTGATCAGGCAATGAATAAAGGTGTTCCTGCAATTCATCCAAAGTTACCGTCTTATCCACAGGAATGGAGTACCCCACAACATGAAGGTTCAACTTTTTAAAATCAACGATCTTATTCCCATTCGGATCGACAACATACGCGTCACGGATATTCCACTCTTTTGGGACTACCCAATCAAAACACGGAGTTCCACTCGGCACCTCATGGACATGTATATCCGAAAGATATTCTTTCAAAATAGATATCGTTTGACGCACGCCTTCGCCAGTAATACTGCGACATATGGGATACAATCTTCTTATCAAAGCCTGCATATCACAGCCAAGCGAATCTTTATGACCATCTACTATTCCATATCCATTATTTATCACAGGAACTCCCATTGACTAAAGATTCAAATTCGCATCTATTTTGCACGGTTAAAAAGGGATCTTTTTTAAGCAATTTCATATAAACGTTTTTCATATCTTCCGCCCTCATATGAGCAATATAGACGCCATCAAGCATCACAACACTCATTCCGCCCTTTTTAAGATCATTATAAATAACAGTATAATCATTAATAACAGGCGGATTTAATGATCTCACATATAATGTCTCTTGAACCGGATACTCCGTTCCCTCACGAAGTAAAATACCTTCAAATCTCTTGTCATATCGATAATTTATAATATCTCGATTAAGCCATTCCATCCGGTGAAGATAACTGCAACTTGTCGGATGCGTACCTAGCATTAAAAAATGAACATTGTTCTTTTCCATCCACTCATACATAGAGCCATCCCCCCAAGCATTTTTGGGTTGCAAAGAAACAACTCCTGGCGTTTCAGGTCCTAATATATTAAATGAAAAAAAAGCACTAAGACTACGCCTTGTTTGAGGATGTTTACGAAATAATTCGGAAAGAAGTCCCGTGGTGCTCGGCTCTTTATCTAAATTACAAATGCCATTTTTATATCCCGAAGCAAATGTAGGCATCAATAATGATCGGTTTGAGCCAACCACATTAATTAATAAATTAAGAATCGTTTGAGGAATATCGTTTACAGGAATTTCCTCCATTGCTCTCATAAAAGGCCATAGAGCCGCGTATGTAACTACAGGCCTTGCATCAGAACCGATCAGCACTTCTAATGTTTCTCTAAGTCTTTCAGCTTTCATATTGCTTCTCTAGAGCGACAAAACACATAAAATCCCAGATACAATATTTATTATTATAGATCGAATCCGCCCCTCTTGCGCCGCGATATTCCGGATGCTGATATTCAATAAGACCAAAATCGGCCTGTCCCATCTTCTCAATAATATGCGTTAATGTCGGAACAACATTAAAAACCTGATCTCTATATTCTGTAACAACGGCATAAGGATCCTGGGGATTACCATAACGTCCAGCTAAATAAAATACGCTGTTTGGCTCCATCGTGTAAAGCTTCCCCATGGGTTTCAAAACACAATGGAAAAGATTTAGAAGCTGATCCAGAATATTAAGAACTCCGCCTTTCGCCGGCTTGAAAAGAAGAAGTAACACATCCTGCATAAAAATAATGTCGAACTTTTGCGGACATTGTTTCAAAAAATACAAACCCTCGTCGTTGTTTTTAAGATGGATAAATTGCGCCTTGTTTGGATAATTCTTCTTGGCAATTTCTATAAGCTCTCTTGCAGCATCCACCCCGACGACTTTCGCGCCAAAGTCGGCAAGTTTTGCCGAATAAAAGCCATTCCCGCAACCAAAATCCAATACTTTCAAACCTTTAATATTCTTTTTAGAAAAATAATTGTTAATGAAGTCTTCTTGAATATATTTATAAGGCCCCGGCCTGATCTCTTTGCCATCGTTTGAAAATTTTTGATCATGCCACCAACGCCAGCGCTCATCCTCTTTCAATCGCTTCTGAATCGTCATATATTGACCAACACGCTGATGAAACGTTCCCAAATGACTCCGGTCTAAAACCGATTCTAATGGGGAAAGAAAACTGTAATAATCTTTCAAATCTTCTTTAACTAAAAGCCAGCGTTTTACTAATAATTGAAAAAGCTCCTCGCCTTCCTTAAGGGCGCCCAAGCCTTGCGACAGCCCCGAATGATCTCCATGAAGAGAATCTGCTCCATAAAATTCCTGCGTGCAATCTTGTCCGGATTTTTTCAGCAAAGACTTTGTCCACATGCGTTCAGAAACACCACAAGAAAAAGCAGAGATGCTCTCTAATGCTTCCTTATGTAGAGTCACATGCGTTCTCGATCTTGGATTAGAAAGCATCCATTTATCGTCACGCATATGAAGAAAAGCATCAGGGCATAAGATATAATTAGACATCAATACTTTCCTCAAATAAATGAAAACCTTCCTTCTCCAGTCTTAGATGTACATGCAAAGGGTCATAAGCTTTAACATTGATTAAATCACGAAAAAGATACAAGGCATTGCTAATGCGTTCCTCCGACTCTGCACCTATGCCAACACGAACAAAACGAGCGCAGCTTTTTCCGTAGGCCGATCCAGGCACAACCGAAACTTGATTAAAAAGAAGCATATAAAGCGCAAAATCTAGCGATGATCCGGGAAAATCCGCAATACTTACCAGGAAATAAAATGTGGAATTACCTTCCATGCGCTTTAATCCAAGATCATCAACCAACTTTGCAATCCTTTCTCGCTTGGCAACAACATCTTTAACTTGAGGCAATGTGATCGTTATTACATCCTCAAAATATCGGGCCATATAATACTGTAAAATGGTCGGTGCGCATGTAATGATATGCTGGTTTAATTTTAAAATATTCTTAATAAGATTAGCAGTCGTAATAACATATCCAACCCGCCAACCCGACATCCCCATGTTTTTTGATAAAGAATTAACAACAATAATCCCGTCCTTGTCGGGAACCAATTTTGTCATCGTATGAAATTTATCGCCTGATACAAAATCACTGTATGCCTCATCTACCAAAATATATATCCCTTTTGGGCGGCATTGTTCATACAACGACTTCAACTCTTCCAATGTATAAACCCTGCCAGCCGGGTTATTAGGGTTATTAATGACCAGCATTCTTGTTTTCTCTGTAAAGTACTTATGGAAGTCTTTAGTCGGAATATCATATGGGATAAATCTTGGCTCTGCGCCAACAATACGAAGTTGTTCCTGATAACTTAGCCACCCTGGTTCATGGATAAGAGCTTCATCCCCAGGGTTCAATGTTGCCTGCATGGCAAAATAAATGACCGGTTTGGAGCCGGCAGTTATAAGGATTTCATCTTTTGAATTAATATCAGCACCATATTGCTTCTTATAAAAATGTACTATTTTTTCTCGCAGTTCAGGAATTCCCTGACTATCAGAATAATGATAGCCTTTAACGAAATCGAGTTTCGAAAGATCAAATATCGGGATATCGAAGAAGGCCTCCCCTAACGATAAAACTACAATGTCTTTACCCTTGCGTTTTTGATCATATACCAGCTGATTAATATAAATCGACATAGCCTCAGGAATGCGCTTAACTTTCTCACTAATTTGTAAAGAGGGGGTATTAATCGTCATTAGTTCCCTCCTTCAATTAAGAGATGCTTCATTACCTTCCCATTCGCTGTCCGAGGAAATTCTTTCTTAATCACGGTCTTTTCAGGCCATTTATACTGAATTATATTTTTATGGATGAATCCGCTGATATCGGCCTCTGAAGACGCGACATACTTGTCTTTTAAAATTATAAAAAGAATAAAACTTTCACCGTAGAAATCATGCTTGACTGCAACCGCGGCCGCTTCGCGGACGGCTTCATGCTGTTCAGCCAAGACCTCCACTTCTCGTAAAGATACAAAATGCCCCCCTTTCTTAATAATATCTCGTTTTCGTCCATCAATTATAAGGAGAGCGTTTTCATTCAAATGTCCGCAGTCATTAGTGCCCAAATAACCTTCGTCATCAAAAGGTTTCAGTAAATTACCGTTAGATTCCAAATATCCAAGAAAAAGAAAGGGCGATTTAACAAATAGTTCGAAAGTACGATCATCACTTTTTTCATAAGCAACAAATTTCACTTCGGCATAAGGAAGAATTTCTCCCACACTGCGTTCAACACGGTTTTTAATATTGGATTCCGTCTCGGAAGAGAAAAATGTCGTTTCTGATAACGCAAAGTTTTCCAGAAGTCTAAAACCAAATATATCTTCGAACTTTTGCTTCGTTACCATATCAATTGGCGCCGTTCCCAAAAAGGCCACTTTTATCCTCCCCCCCCATCTTTTCAGATCTTCTTTGCGTAAATGGCCTGTCATTTTGAGAAGTCCACGAACAATTGTAGGAACAAACCAAAGAGCCGAGATGTCATAGCGATCTACCGTCTGCCAAAATTGCAGGAAAGATTTACCGGAGAATGGCTCGTCAATCACAATACTCCCCCCAAGACATAAGGGAATGAGTCCAAGATTATAAAGCCCTCCCAGGTAGGACATCGGAAGATAATTCCAGAATCTGAGCGAAGAATCTCGCAAATTGTGAAACCTGGTGAAAGCGAGTCCACTCGACCATAGACGATTCGAATCCAGAACCATGGCCTTGGGATCACCTGTTGTCCCACTTGTTGCCAAATATGTTCGCGGCAGGTGCCCTAAAATCAATGGGCACTTTTCCTTGGGAAGCCAATCAAACTGCATATTAACTTCAATAGATAAAAGATTTATCTTCTTATCCGTTATGTCTGCCCTTATATCCTCGCTGACCATACCTGTTGTTATACATAATTTGGGCTTTACAAGATCAATCCACCGAGAAGTTTCTCGTTTTGTTGAGTTACAACTCAACGGCGCGAAACCGTAGCCCCCTTTAATAGTCGTAAAATAAGCTACCAGCGTCTCCGCCGCATTAGGCATTAATGCAAGAATGGTGTCTCCGGGCTTCAACCCTTTCGATTGAAATAAAACAAGGCAACGGTTTATCAGATCGTCAAGATGTTGATATGTGATTATTTTAGGGTCAACTTCCGCATTAACTACTAATGCTGGATTTTGCGGATGCATTTCAACAAGTGTTGCGAAATCATCTGCAAATTTTGTTATAAGGCTGCTCATATCATCAGCTCTCCATCTTTTAATATAAATACTTTATCGACCATTAGATTTGCTGTCCTAACAACAAAGTCCAAATGGAAGTCTACTTCATTTTTCCCGCCAACCGTATGATTGGAGCCAAATCCAAAATGCACCCCCCCAAGCGCTCCCTCATCAGTTAACATAACACCAGATAACTTAGCCAAAGGATTTAATCCCACACCACATTCGGCCAATACCCGACGTTTCGAATCCAATTCTCCAAAGATCCGATTAAGCGCTTCAACATAATATTTATTCTTACTTTCTATTTTCTGAACCTTCCCAACCTTTAATGCCAGCCGGACCGATTGTTCTAGTAACCCTATTTCAGGGCATGTAATAGATCCATCAACTACAATGCTACCTTTCGACTCGTCCTCAAGAGGTGAAACATTGGCTTCAATATCAGGAGGCGAACCTAACTCACCAGGCTGACTCACAAAGCCAGGACAACAATTGCCCTTTCTACTTCGAATATCCATCGCAATATCTGTTCCAGACCGTGTTGTCACATACACAAATGAACCGGCAGTAAACGCATCGGCAATCCTTTTAACTATTGGCGCCTGGCTTTTAAAGTCGAGAGTAACTGCCGGGTCATTCAACAAATCCCAACTATAGCAAGGCATGCTTAAGAAACGAGCACCATGACTTGCTGCTTCAATACGCGCTTTTGAATGTGCCAGAGAATACTTGCACAAGGAAACCACCATACTTGCTTGTGACATAAGTTTTTGGACATACAGCGGAGGCTCCTCGCCATGCTTATTGGCCAACGGTATTTCAATAAGATTTGCTTGCCGTGTAATATTTACCGCTTGGCTTTTAAAGGCTTCTCCTAAGTCCCTAGTCGTGTTATCGCAAAGTATAATTAAGGATTCTGACTCTCTTAAAGCCCCGCAATGGGTCAAGATATAATCAATGTTTTTATCAGCTGACACTTGAACTTCCGTCCTTCTTGGATAAATATTTCCTGACCATTTGAGCACCAACTTTAATGTTCCCAAAATTTTGCGGGATCAAATCTTCATTAGAAATATTTATATCAAACTCTTTTTCAAGAGCACAAAGATATTCAATCATGCCGAACGAATCCAATACTCCCGCTCTAAAAAAATCGGTTTCTAATTTAATTTCCATATCTTTATCAGCTTTAATCTTATTAATAATTCTTTCAATGCGATTTTGTATATTGTCAAACATAATATTTTACCTTTCTGGAATTCCCGGTGACCTGCGCCCGTTACCTGAACCAGGCTCTATGAGAGTCCTGCGGTCATTTAGTCCGTGTTTGTCCATCCCTAACGAAGGGAGGGCATAGCCTGACTGAATGGGGGCATATCCGATGTTATATATGATCAATCCCTCGGGACAATATGCGTCCGTGCCAGGGGGGTTCCACGTTCAATATTGCATGCCGCGCGACGGCCAATGATCTCGTCCAGATGACGGGTATGCAACCCATACCCCGGGCGGATTGAACGCACGTTTTGCTCTGTAAATTTATCCCCGGCTTTCATATCCTTGACCACAAACAACGACCGGCGGAAAACACGGCTTTTGGCTTCTTCTGGGCCAACGTCGTAATGCGCTTTGCCCAGAGCTTTCTCGGCTACTCGCACCGCTTCCACCATCGCCTTGAACTCGTACGGCTCAAGTGAAAAAACGCTGTCAGGACCGCCCGCCGCTCGTGAAAGAGCTAAATGCTTTTCAATGATGCAAGCGCCAAGTGCCACCGCCACCACCGGCACGGCAATATCAAGCGTATGATCGGAGAGACCGATCGGCACATCAATAGTTTCAGCTAAATGTGAAATGGCACGTAAATTCATGTCTTCCGACGCCGCAGGATATGCGCTGGTGCATTTCAAAAGCACCAGTTGCGTATTGCCGGCCGCACGAAGGGTTTGGACCGCTTCTTCAATTTCGGCCATGGTTGCCATGCCGGTAGACATAATCACTGGTTTGCCGGTCTTGGCGATTTTTCGCAGGAGCGGCAGATCCACAATTTCAAAAGAAGCTATTTTGTAGGCAGACACATTCATCCGCTCCAGAAAGTCTACGGCGGTATGATCAAACGGCGTAGAAAATAGCGTCAATCCCAATTGATCGGCGATCTTTTTAAGTTTCGGTTGCCATTCCCAGGGGGTATAAGCCTCTTTATAAAGCTCATATAAGTTTTTGCCGGCCCAGATCGTGTCTTTAATCTTAAAATATTCATTATTACAGTCAATCGTCATGGTTTCCGGCGTGTAAGTTTGCAACTTGACGGCGTCCGCGCCGGCTTCTTTTGCCGCCTCAATAATCTTGACTGCCTGGTCAAAGTCCTGATTATGATTGGCCGATAGCTCGGCAATTATGTAAACAGGGCAATCTGACGCTATTTTTCGCCCGTTAATTTGAAACGCTGTTTTCATGGTCTTGCATCTTTTCGTAACGTATAATGAAGGACCGGACAGCCATGGACTTCCGCCATACCCGTGCTGATGAATCCAGCCTTGGCAAATGCGCGGATAGAAGCAATGTTGTCCTGTTTGATATAGGCGTGTATTATGTCGATTTTCGTATTCGCCCATAATTCTCGCGTGCCCATCCGGATAATTTCGGCGCCATATCCCCGGCCTCGTTGTTCAGGCGCCAGGCTGACGGAGACAACGGCCGCCTGCCCGTTGATTTGATATCGAATCTGTCCTGCCAGAACGTCATTCTTATTTATCGCCATGTAAAAACGAGTTGAAGGATCGGTTCGTTTGGATTCAAACCAGGCAACATGTTGCTTCCAGGGAATTTTTTCCGTCGAAAATGACAGCGCGCGCGCAACCGGATCATTGGCCCATTCCCATATCAGACGGCAGTCTTCCGCCCGCACCGGCCGCAACTCCAGGTCACAACCATACAAGCGCCGGACAACTCGCATAGTACCGCTACCATCTACTAATTGCCGTCCGCACTTGGACATAATTTCGCGTTTCCCTGAAGACATTATCATTGAATGCAACTGATAAGCAATATCACCCGATTTAAGCAAGGTGTGCCAGCCCAAATTAAGCGCCACCCCTTGTCTCTCCAACTCAACCGCTATTGGCGTCTGGTTGTCGGCTAAAATCAGGATCAACGCAGGCAACCCCATAAAAGCCAATTCCCAGCACGTGCTTCCCCCGGCCGTTACAGCCACATCCGCCCAAGCCATCAATTCCGGCATATTGGCAACATTCCGGACAAGACGAATGGGGATTCTTAAACTGTGCACGGCGCTTTCCAACTTCTGAAAGTGGGGATTGCTTCCACCCACCACGACCACAGCCTCCAGACCATCCACTTTCACCTGTTCCAGCGCGTGAATTACTTTCAGCGTTACATTATCCAGGTCGCCGCCTCCCATGGTCACCAACACTTTGCGCGCCACATCCGTAATCTCGCGCCGCTGGCCACGCCAAGCCAGGAATTCCTGCCGCAAAAGCGCATAGCGCGGACCCAAAAGCAGTCGCGCTTCCGGGTTGCAGTTGTATTTCAATTTTTCGGCTCCCAGATTCTGGTTGAGTATAATATCCGCATGATATGCCGGTAAGTGCGCCATATCGTCAATTACCAAAAGAGAAAAACCTGCTGACTGAATTGCCTGCTGGTAGACAAAATCAAAATGATAGCCATCCAAGACGAGCCACAGCTTATTTTCGATTGTCGATTTCCGATTTCCGATTTTGGTCTGGCCGGCATCGGTCAAAGATTTTAGATTTTTGACTTGTACGCCGAAGCTACGAATCTTTGAGGGCGAAGGCGGATTGCCGATTGCCGATTGTTGAGTCCGGCAATTACGTAGAAATTCCAATGTAGTTTGCAGGTCTGGCGGGGCCGGATGCGGTTGGGCAATAGGAACAAACTCCATGCCTGTATCGGTAATGCGCCGATGCATGGCATCGTTTTTGCAATTGCTCAAAAACATTACTTGCCCGCCATCGGCCTGCCAAGTTTGCGCCAGGGCCAGACAACGCATCAAATGCCCTGTACCCATTCGGGTATCAGCGTCAGCGCGAATCGCAAGTATTTTTGGACTCAGCAAGAAGGATCCCATGTCTCATTTCCAGTATCCGCATGCTGCAGGTCAGGATGGTTACGCACGTATTTGAGTATTTCGGAATAAGACGTCAAATGTGAATTGAGATCCAAGGTTACATATAACCTGCGAAGAAAATCCAAATCAGCCGCCGTATCTACCGTCCAACGCAGGTCGGAATTATTCTGCGCTTCCTCAACTGAACGACAAAGAAAAAGTTCGGGGCGCTCAGAACGCACCGCGATTGTTACATGTTCGCGGGCAGATTGAGATTTTGCCAACCGGTCAATCCGCAGCAGTGTATCCCAGAAGAAAGCCTCAGCGTCCATACCACGCGGATAGGTCCGATGCAGGACATTGCTGGCATAATCACATTCCATTTCATGATCGGTTAATTCTTGAATGACCCGATCCGTTATTTGCGGATCAATCAACGGGCAGTCCGCTGTTACCCTGATTATTACCTCGGCTTTTGCCTCCCGTGCCGCGCCAACGTAGCGGGACAATACATCCTGCTCACTGCCCCGGAAACAGCCAACCTGTTCGCTGTGCGCCAGTTCCGCCACCGGATCATCGGTGATATTAGTTGTGGTTGCCACAATGATGTCGTCAGCCAGCGCGCATTGTTTAAGCCGGCGCAATTGCTGGGCCAGCATCGGCCGTCCGGCTACATCCATCAGGACCTTGCCCGGCAACCGGGTTGAAGCCATCCGCGCTTGAATGATAATCACCCGTCGCATATTATACCTTTTCGAATACCCAGTAAGTCACGTCATCCCACCCCTCGTCGCGGCCGAGAAACCCCTGCTGAAGCAAACGCAATTTGGGGAACAACTCCTGGTAAATGCGCCCGTAATTCCGCTTAAAGAGCGCGCCGCTCTGACCCCGATACGGCACTTCAGTTGTCTGTTCAGCGAAATATTCTCCACACAAAACGTAGCAGCGCGAGCAACGCACAATTTCAGACATCACCATCGGCAGAGTGCTTTCCGGTTGATGAATCAGCACGCCCATTGTAAAGACCAGATCAAACCAGCGGTCACGAAACGGAAGCTCACGACCCGGGCTCCAGATGGTGTTGACATCGGACAATGAACGGCGCAATTCGTTCAGGGCCTTGAGATTGATATCCACGCCATAAACCTGCTGGGGAGGCCTTAAAGTTGCAATCCAACGCAGATTGGCGCCGACATTGCAGCCCACTTCCAGCACGTTCTGCGCGTCAAGCTCAGTCAACGTCTTTTGCCAAAACGGTCCTCGCGTATCCCCTGCCGCGCGGTTGCGTTCCACATAGTCATCGCCAAATTCGCTGCTCCACAACTTTTCCAGACGCAACGCTTCAGAAGATTGATTTTCATTCTGTCCGCTCATAGTCGTATATTAACTCCTTGCTTTTTCAAATAGCGTTTGGCTTCCAATGGCGTCTGCTGGGTGAAGTGAAAAATACTGGCGGCGGCCACGGCCGAGGCTTTCCCTTCCCGCAGCGCCAGCGCCATGTGCTCATAGTTACCGGCCCCACCGGAGGCAATCACCGGTATGGATACCGCTTTGCTCACTTGGCGGGTCAATTCCAGATCATAGCCTGTCATTGTGCCATCCCGCTCAATGGACGTAATCAGGATTTCCCCCGCACCTAACGTTTCCGCTTGCCGGACAAATTCCACGGGGTCCAAACCGGCTGGCTGTGTTCCAGAATGAGTAAAGACTTCGTAGCGACCATTATCATGCCGACGGGTATCAATGGAAACGATAACGCATTGCGCGCCAAAACGCCGGGCAATCTGGTAAATCAAATCCGGTGTTTCAACCGCCGCAGTATTAAGCACTATTTTATCCGCACCGACTTGCAACAAACGGCGCACATCCTCAACACTACGCACCCCGCCGCCTACTGCCAGCGGCATAAAGCACTCGTCTGCCAGTTCATCCACCGTTTCAAAATCGGGCGAGCGACCATCGCGCGTAGCGGTAATGTCCAGAAATACCAATTCGTCCACCTCGCGCAAATTATACACTTTAACGGCCTGCATTACACTGCCCACTCGCCGCCAGGAGTCAAAAGCGATTCCTTTGACCAGTCCCATCTCCTTGAAAAGCATTGTCGGCATTACCCGAATCTTAATCGACATAGCCAGCCTTAAATCGCAAGAAAGTTCTTAAGTACTTGAAAGCCCGCCTTCTGGCTTTTCTCGGGATGAAACTGCACTCCAAAGACCAGGCCGGACTGCACGGCTGATACAAAACCGCCGGCGTATGGCGTGCGGGCTATCACATTGGATTCATCCCGAGGGCAAAGATGATAACTATGCACGAAGTAAAAGTCTCGGCCGGGCGCTATACCTCGAAACAACGGCGAATCTGACAACGGATGCACTTCATTCCAGCCAACGTGCGGAATCCGACTATCCTCCCCGGCCTGCTCCAACCGGTGCACCTCTCCGGGAATAAATCCCAATCCTTCCACCTCCTCAACTTCAAAGCCCTTATTTGCCAGCAACTGCATTCCCAGGCAAATACCAAGGAACGGGATTTGTTTTTCAATTACCTGCTTATACAAGACCTTATCCAAAGAACGCTGCCGGATATTCCGCATGGCATCCGGAAACGCCCCTACCCCCGGCAGAATAATCCGGTTGGCTGTTTCCAGATCGCGCGACTGGTCAGTAACGATAGCTTCGCCACCGCATTCCTCAACAGCACGCGCTACTGAATCCAAGTTGCACATGCCATAGTCCACAATCGCAACAGTGTTCATACTTCATCTACATTATCATTGTTAATTTTGGTCAGGTTGCCATCCTTATCTTTTACCAGATTTCCGCGCGAGTCGCAGACAAACAGTTTTTTATTCGTGAACCGGTCGCATACCTGGATAAATTCGTCCAGTGTCATATTGATCTCATTCAATACTTCTTCAATAGGCGTCCCCAGGTAAATCCACGGGAATTTGCCATCGTGCATTTTGACAAGCTTCAAGCCGTCTTCCCTGGAAAGCCGTCCCCGGCGAATATGCGCGCAGGCCAAATCCGTGGATCGACAAAAACCGTACTTGAGAAATTTGAAGTAATCGTGAATACCGGTCTGGACGTTATCCAAATTCTCGTAATTTACTAACGAGCCTTCTACGGCTTTGTGATACGTCTCAAACCCGTGCGCCTGCGAGAAGAGCGCATTGTTTAAGCCATCCCATGGCAAATAGTAGCCCAAAAATATGCCGGTAACGCCCACTCGTGCTAATTCTTCATCCGTCGGATATGTATATTGGATGAGGTTCTTCGCCTCAATACCTTCCTGCCCGATCAGGTCTGAGACGCGCAATCCCAACAATCCGCCAAATTCTTCCAACCAGCGGCGGGTAAGCACATTATTCTTGGCCGACGCCGCCGGACCTCCATATTCATTTTGCGAATTTTCCCCCCAAACAATTAAAGGGACATTGAATTGGATGGCAATCCGAATTGGTATAGTAAATATCGCGACATGCTCAGGCCAAGAAATATCACCGATCTGGGTCAGTGCCAGCCGATTGATGCGACGACGGATAACCGGATTGGCCGTCACCTCAATGTAATCAACGCCCTGCCGCTTCAGATTTTCAATATTCCGACGACCAATCGCGGAAAGCTTATCGGTGGTCGCCGTCACGCACAGCGGATTAAGTCCTAGTTCCAACATCCGAATCGTCTGATAAGTGCTGTCTTTTCCGCCGCTTACCGGCACAATACAGTCGTAATTATTGCCATTGCGAGAGTGGTAGCGTTCCGTAATCGCCAGCAATTCCTGTTTGCGTTTCTGCCAGTCTATTTCCTTTCGCCGCTCGTAACTACGGCAAGCACCGCATACCCCATCCGCATCCATGGGCAAATCGGGCTTGGTTTCCGGCATTAGGCAATGCTGGCAATATTTTATCCAACGTTTTTTTTGCATAGGATACCCTCTTCTTCCTGACTTTACTTTTTATAAGCCGGATGCCAGAATACCGTGAATATAATACACGAAACCGGACTATGCCCGTAATCAAAAAAGTGACGACACCAAAAAAATCAACCACGCCCTGCCAACGCGCAAAGGTTCCAAATTCAGACGAATCATCGCAGACAATCCACTACCGATTCAATAATATAGTCAACTTCCTCATCCGTCAGTGCGGGGTACAGAGGGAGTGACAGGCACCGGGAATAATATTGTTCCGCATTGGGACACTTCCCGACAGGGAATTCGTACTTCCTGCTATAATAAGGCTGCCAATAGACCGGAATATAGTGAACCTGACAAAAAATATTGACTTTCCAAAGCCGATGAAACACTTCGTACCTTATGTGCTTACCACCGAGGAACTGCACAGGGTAAAGATGGTAGCATACAGAACTACCTTCCGGAACGGGCGGAAGGATCAATTGATTGAACTCACGAAACGCCTCATTGTAGCGGGCAACAATTTCCCAACGCCGTTGTTTAAAGTACGGGAGTCGTTTCAATTGAGATTTCCCTAATGCGCACTGAAAATCGGTAATCCTACAGTTGTAGTTAAGTTCTGACATCTCGTAATACCAAGGGCCATCATTGTTAGTCAACAGGCTGGCATTTCGCTCCACGCCATGGGAGCGCATCCGCCGTATTTGCCCGGCCATATCATCATCGTTTGTGAGCACGGCCCCTCCCTCCCCGCAGGTAATCGTTTTGACGGGATGAAACGAGAAGATAGCCAAATCGGAATGGACACAAGCGCCACAGCTAATCTGGCGGCCATGCCACTCATAGGAGGAGCCAATTGAGTGCGCTGCATCCTCAATTATATGAAATCCGTACTTCTTTGATAAGTCATGAATAGCCGGCAAGTCAGAAGGAATGCCTGCAAAGTCAACAGGGATCACTACTTTGGGAGCTGCCCCATTTTTGCAGTAGGCTTCCAACTTTTCGGGAGAGAGGCAAAGAGTCTCCGGATCAATGTCTACGAAATCTATTCGTCCTCCGCAGAATTCCACACAATTGGCCGAAGCAAGAAAAGTGATGGGGCTGGTGATTCCCAAGTCATTTTGGGAAACACCAAGACCTAAACAGGCCAGATGGAGAGCCGTGGTGCCGTTGGAACAGACAATGGCGTGTTTCGCACCCGTAAGCTCACACAACGCCTGCTCAAACTCCGCGGCTACCGGCCCAGTCGTCAGAAAGGGTGAGCGCAAGACATCTGTTACTGCTTCGATATCTTCTTCGGAAATCCACTGGTGACCATATGAAATAAAATCATTGGCGGACAGCAGTCTTTTCCCTACTTCCTGAATGCGATTCTTGCATTTATTCATACAAACCCACATCTCTTGAGAGCTTTGGAATCCTTCGGCCTCTACCTTATTATTCTGATTTATCCTCCTGCCGCGGACATTTCATTCAAAACAAGTTTTGAAGGTATCGAAAAATAGCCTTCCGGTCTTTTTGGATCGAAATTGTTATATTTATAGTCACCGTTTGGCGTAATGATTATTGGATGGGTCAGATCATCCAGAACATCATAGTTTGTTTTTGTTGACTTGTTTTCACTTATATGTAAATAAATCGGATATTGACCCGGTCGGATATATATGTCCGGCAACTCAACGATAACTGTTCCTCTTGTACCAGAATTAATATCTTGCGATGTAATAATATGCCGAGCAGAAGTGATAATTTCCTTTGTGATGCCGGAACGAAGAACAATAGAAACCGCTAATCCACTCATCTTAACATAGGTAATATAACTCAGCTTAAATCGCATATTATCACCCATATTAAAACTAAAACAGCTTTTTCCGTGGACATCCTCAACAGCAACCGAAGTAAATCTAATTGTGCCACCACCCCGCCTTATCTTGTCATTAGCAATTCCTGTTTCTTCATTTACTTCAATCTTCCGCATGCTATCCATATATGCTTTTAAGACAATGTCCGTATGTGAATCGGCAATAACTTTGCCGTTCTCGATTAAAATGCCTCGCGAGCAGAGCATGCGAACTGCATGCATGTTATGACTCACAAATAACACCGTTCGCCCTTCATGCGCTACATCCCCCATTTTTCCCAAACACTTCTTCTGAAAGGCTGCATCCCCCACCGCCAAGACTTCGTCCACCAGCAATATTTCCGGCTCCAGATGGGCGGCCACGGCAAAGGCAAGTCGCACATACATGCCGTTGGAAAAGCGCTTGACCGGAGTATCCAGGAATTTCTCCACCTCGGCAAAGGCCACGATCTCATCAAACTTGCGGCTGATTTCCCGCCGGGTCATGCCCATGATGGCGCCGTTGAGATAGACGTTCTCCCGTCCGGTTAACTCGGGATGGAAGCCGGTGCCAACCTCCAATAGACTGGACAAGCGCCCTTCGATGGTTACCCGCCCGGTGCTCGGCTCGGTTATGCGGGAGAGGATTTTAAGCAAGGTGCTTTTTCCCGCCCCATTGCGGCCGATGATTCCAACCGCTTCCCCCTGCTTGATCTCAAAACTCACATCCTTCAGCGCCCATATTTCCTCCTGCGTATCGCCCTGAATAACGGGCTTGCCTTGCACTAAATCCCTGGTTGTATGCCAGAGGGTTCGCGCATTTTGCATCATCACGTCGCGCAGAGCCACGTAACGGCCGCGTTGCATCTGGTGGCCGATGGTATATTTCTTGCCCAGATTTTCGGCATGGATGACGGTGGACATAAGTAGTTTTAAGGGATTAAGTTTTAAGGGTTAATGGGGAAAGGGATTTGATGAGGCCGTGGAGCATGGATGATATTTCTTTTAGTTCAATAATAAGTTCAGCGGCTTGGGTATCCGGGTAGATGCCGATTTGTTGGGCGATGTAGACTTGCGTGTGTAATTCGGCGGCTGAGCCCTTGGCAATGTGTAAAAAACGAATATATTCGGCCTTGCTATTCCTTTCGGCCCCTTCAGCGATATTAGAAGCTATAGAAACCGCAGCCCGCGTCATCTGGTCTTTCAATCCGTAATCCCGGCAATCTTTAAAACTTTCATATGTGCGCACCGCCAGCCTGCAAGCCCACTTCCAAACATCCAACTCCTCAAACGAACGATACGCCATCTTAACACCTTCTTTCTTAACCCGTAACAACTTAACCCTTAATTACTTAAATCTTCATAACTTCTAGATCACATCCGCAAATGTTTTTTCCATTTTTCTGAACTGGGAGACACCCAGCCAAAGGAAAAAGGCCACAATCGCCAGGCTGAGGCCAAAACCGGGCCAATAGATGGGGCTTTCGCCGCCCAGGATACACCAGCGGAAGCCGTCAATCACCCCTACCATAGGATTGAGGCTGTAGAGAAGACGCCAGCGCTCCGGGATGATATTACTGCTGAAACCAACCGGCGATATATACAGGCCAAACTGCGTAACAAAAGGAATGACATAACGAAAATCGCGATATTTTACGTTCAACGCGGTCATCCACAAGCCGGGCCCCAGGCTGGCCAGCAAGGCTAAAAGGATAAAAAACGGAAGAAACAGGATATTCCAACCCGGGGCAAATTGATAATACACCATCATTCCCAACAGAATGACAAAACTGATCAGGAAATCAATGAAGGCGGTTACTATCGTGGCAACAGGAATAATAAGACGCGGGAAATAGACTTTGCTGATCAAATTGGCACTGCCGATCAGGCTATTGGAGGCTTCGCTCATTGAGGCGGAGAATAATGACCAGGGCAACAAGGCGGCAAAAACCATGAGGGCATAGGGCGCATTCCCATCGCTTGGAAGCTTAGCCAGCCGTCCGAAGACCACGGTAAAAACAATCATGGTCAGAAAAGGCCGGATAATCGCCCAGGCAACACCGATGATAGTCTGTTTGTAGCGCACAGAGACATCACGCCAGGCTAAAACAAAGAAAAGTTCCCGGTAGCGCCAGAGGTCGCGCCAGTAATTCTTTTCGATACGTCCCGGCTCAATAATGATTTTGGACATAAAAACTTTTTCAATCACCTTGCAGAACAAAACAAATTCCCCATGTATCACTTCCGATTGCTCTCCCCGACAACCATTCCTCGGCATGCAGGCATTGAAACCCGGCGTCGGCCGCAATCCGTTCAATTTCCGGCTTGAAAAAATACCGCATGGCGTGGGTTTCCTTCAATTCGGCAACAGCCCGGGTGGCGCGGGCGCGCACAAAGACGTGGTAATTCACATCCACCCGATTTTCATTGGGATAAAGGGTCGGCTCCGCCAGACGGGTAATCTCGGTCTGCTCGTCCGCCATCCGTTTGATTCGGACTGCAGGGCGCTCGGTCAGCACCGCCGGACCGTACCAGACATCAAAGATGAAAACACCATCGGGATTCAGATGCTCCCGCGCAGTCTTAAAAGCCGCCGTCACATCTTCGTTGGTCGTCTGATAGCTGATAACGTGAAACAGGGCAATTACCGCGTCAAAACGCTTGTTTAAACGGACTTCACGGATGTCGCCCTGGGAAAAGGCCAGTCGACCGTTCCCGGCAGACATATTTCTAATTAAGGCCAAAGATCGGGAAAACATTCCAGGACTGCGTTCAATGCCATGAACTGAGAAGCCTCTTTCAGCCAGCAGCGAGGCGTGAATGCCGGTTCCGGAACCAAGTTCGAGAATGGACTTGACTGTTGGATGAAATTTTCGAATCAGGCCTGCGACATAATCCGCCTCCGCCGCATAGTCTTTGTCTTTATAAAGCAGGTCATAATACCGGGCGTAGTCCGAAAAGACCTTAGCTTTGTCCTGTGATTGATTGGTAACGGAAACTTCAGGCATAACCCCATTCCAATTTAGATGTTGAATTCAGAATATTTGTGGCTACTACTCCAAAACTCTCTTGACCGCTTCACCAACCTGACCCAATTGTGTTTCGGTCAGAGTAAGCCCTGACGGCAGATACAGGCCCTGACGGGCAATGCGCTCAGCCATCGGATAATGTTCGTTCCGGAACAACCCCTGCTCAAGGAAAACAGGCTGTTCATGCATTCCCAGGAAAAAGGGGCGGGTGTCAACGCCTTCCGCCTTCAATCGCCGGGCAAATTCAACCGCATCCATTTTTCTGCTTTCGTCAATCACCACGCCATACATCCAATAGACGCTCTTTGCCCATGATTCTTCAACCGGCAACTGTAGACCGGGAATATCCCGCAACCGTTCGGTATAGGCGCGGCCCATCCAGCGCTTTTTTGCGACGATTTGCTCCATGCGTTCCAGTTGAGCTAGTCCGAGCGCCGCCTGCAGGTTGGTCAATCGGAAGTTATGCCCCAATTCCGTATGATAAAAACGACGTTCGGGCCGGAAACACAAATTGCGTAAACCGCGCAGGCGTCCGGCATAAACAGAATTATTGGTCAATACCATGCCACCCTCACCGGTGGTAATCAGTTTATTGGCATAGAAACTGAATGTGCCGAGCTGTCCGATTCCTCCACAGCGCCGCCAACCCGAATTTGCACCATTGCGCCCGGACAGATACTCGGCGCCGTGCGCCTCGGCCGCATCCTCGATAATCGCCAGATGATGTTTTTCCGCCAGTTTCAAGACAGGATCCATATCCACCGGATGGCCGTAGATATGCACCGGCATGATTGCGCGCGTGCGCGGCGTAATCTTATCCGCAATCTGCCGAATGTCCATGCACCAGGTACGCGGCTCGACGTCTATCAGAACCGGCACACCGGCGTTATATGTGATTGCCTGAGCGCATGAGATGATGGTAAATGTCGGCATAATCACTTCGTCACCCGGATGCAAATCCAGGCATTGAACAGCCGCCTGTAATGCCACCGTGCCGTTGCTGACAGCAATGCCGTATTGCATGCCGCAATAGGCCGCCCACTTGGCTTCAAAATCGTCAATAAAATGGCCGGCGGAGGAAATCCAGCCCGTGCGAATGCACTCGGCAACATACTCCAATTCGCGCTCGCCCAGTAGCGGCTCATTGACCGGGATCATGATCTTTTCCTAATTTTAAAATATCAGTGCCGTTTAGAAACGTTCTTTCTCATCCACGCCGGTATAAGGTCCCTGTTTGACTTCCAGAAAGACCGTATCCTCCAGCATGCGGAAGCCATGCCCACCGCCGACCATCAGCAAGATGTCGCCTGTATGCAGTTCCCGTATGGCAACCCGTTCACGGTTATCATTGTAAATATCAATCTCACAGCGTCCCCTGCGCACCACTAACACCTCGGACGTGCCCACCAGATGTCGTTCCAGCGGCCGATGCACGTGGCGGGTGATCTCACCGCCCTTGGGATAGACCACAAAGCCCACCTGCTGCTTAAATTCGGGCGGCGTCAAAAAGGTGGTTTTAGCCGTTGGAAAGTCAGCGCGGATAATATAAGTCAGCGGCTTTTCCCCATCACAAATACATTCAACCTTATCCATTATTCACCTTTTATGTATTATCTGAAACTTGCACCGAATCGGTGCAAGATTCAGGTCATGTCTTTGAGGCGCCATATTCACGGGAATGCAGTTCCCGCTGGGCCTGGTCAAGATCGTAATCCACCATGATCCGCACCATGTCCGGGAAGGTCGTTCGAGGTTTCCATCCCAATCTGCGGCCAGCCTTGGTCGCATCACCCAGCAGGGAATCCACTTCCGCGGGACGGTAGTAGCAGGGATCGGTCTCAACGAAAGCATGCCAATCCAGGTTCAAGCGACCGAATGCGGCATCGAGGAATTCCGCCACACTATGCGACTCACCGGTAGCCACTACGTAATCATCCGGCTGCTCCTGCTGAAGCATCATCCACATGGCTTCAACAAAATCCGGCGCATACCCCCAATCGCGCCTGGCCTCCAGATTTCCCAAATAGAGTTTGTCCTGCAGGCCGACTTTAATTCGACCTGCGGCGCGCGTGATCTTGCGGGTGACGAAATTTTCCCCGCGGCGCTCACTTTCGTGATTGAAGAGAATGCCATTACTGCAATGCAGACCGTAAGCTTCACGATAATTCACCGTGGTCCAGAAGGCGGCGACCTTCGCCACGGCATAGGGACTGCGAGGATGAAACGGCGTGATCTCCGACTGGGGCGGCGGCGATGCGCCGAACATTTCCGAGGAGGAGGCCTGGTAGAAGCGGACGGCCTTCCCTGATGTTTGTGAAAAATCCCGAAGCGCTTCGAGCAATCGCAACACACCCACGCCGGTTACATCGGCCGTATATTCCGGCTGATCAAAGGATATGCGAACGTGTGATTGCGCAGCCAGGTTGTAGATCTCGTCAGGCTGGATATTCGACAGCAACTTTCTCAGTGCAAGTCCCTCGGCCATATCCCCGTATTCCAGGAACAGGCGCGCTTTTTTCTCATGCGGCTCCACGTATAAGTGCTCCAAGCGACTCTTGATGATCGCGCTGCTGCGCCGAACCATCCCATAGACCGTATACCCCTTCGAAAGCAGCAACTCCGCCAAATAGGATCCATCCTGTCCCGTAACGCCTGTAATCAAAGCCTTTTTCATTGACGCTTATCCTGTTTCCCCTCAGAGGGCCTTAGGGTTACTCCTCGAGGGCCTGTTGCCCAAAGTCGCGTTTAAAATATTTTCTCACAAGAAAACTGGTTCCGCCGATAATCTTCTTCTGGGAAACCAGAAATACGCCAGATCGTGAATGGAAGCAAATAGTCCGGCGATTCTTATCAAAACAGTAGAAAACATGCGTGAAATCGGCTTAACCACAGCCATGATCGCGGCGTTCCTGCAACGCTCACCCTGACGGATCAGTATCCGGACATTCTGAATCGCCGCAATCAGATAATCCTGTATCCTTTGTCTCCAAAGTCGCCTCCAGCGCGCCCTCTTGAATCCAAAATTATTGGCCGCATCTGCGAAAC
>Ga0247841_10001592_pt1 | contig 49819 bp, 59 predicted proteins | sample LaCruzMarch2015__2_FD_192410 | JGI IMG/M metagenome (GOLD analysis project Ga0247841, IMG submission 192410) | Freshwater microbial communities from meromictic Lake La Cruz, Castile-La Mancha, Spain - LaCruzMarch2015_18m | ecosystem: Environmental > Aquatic > Freshwater > Lake | place: Spain... | reverse complement strand
AAAGTCCCAGGATCTCAGACCGACCATAGAAAAAGCGATTGATATTCGTGCCGGTGCCTCTTTCCGGCTTACGAGCTTTCCGTATTTCCCATCGCTGATCGCCGGGAGGCGGATGGAAAGCAAAAAATCCGCCTCCCAACTCACCTTTTCAAAATATGCGGATCAGTAGGTTTAAATTCGTCTTTTGTGCAACCCATTTCCAGTAATTAACCTGGGGTGTTCCAATGGGAGACAATTTTCTCGAGAAACTGTTCTGTGGCAGGCCTATTTCTGCAAGAGATGCCTACATTTCCGCCAATAACGTTCTAAATCAGGAAATCACAGGGCTTCGTACCGACATTCTGAGTCTAGAAAAGGAAAAGCAGGCTCTGATTCAGGCCGGCAATGAAACACAGCAACAGAATCTGACACAGATTGATAATCTCAACAAGCAGATTTCTGATCTTAACGCGCAGATTTCCATGCTCAATGCTCAACTTAATCAGCAGCTTCCTTCCGATCTGCAAACTCATTCAGCCAATTTCTATAAGCTGCCGCAGGCTACACAGACATTGCTTGATGCCTACATGAACAAATACCCCGAGGCATTTGTTACTTATGGCGGTCGTTACTGGGGCTCCAACAAGAACCGCTATAACCTCGATGTCAAAGCATGGCTTCTTGAGGGGCAAAACGACTGGGAGATTGTAAGCAAAGTCAAGGCCGCAAAGGGCAGGATTTCGGATGTTCTTGCGGAAAATTCCGGATTGACTTTTCATCAGGCATGCGATATTGCATTCATGCGCGTCAGTCATGCACTAGGTGATAGCATCAACTATCAATATGATAATATGTCGTGGGGCGAAAACGAGTTTTGGCAGTTTGCATCGGAATCACGTGTAATGGCCATAGGCGACTGCGAAGACAAATCCGTCTACAATTTCGTGGGCGCGCGCATCGCGGGAATACCCTATGAGCTTTTGCGCATAACTGCAGGGATGACTTTTGGCGGGGAAGGACACGCCACCAATTTTGTTTTTGGATCTGATTTGAAGTGGCACCACCGCAATTCGACCAGTAACTACGCGGCAGACAAATCGCTTACATCGTTGCCACTAACAGGCGATAGCAGTGAAATGCTTAATATACAGCATCCCTGGTTTAGCGCAACCGAAACGAAGACGTTTAATTGGTTCGGGACGGAGGCGGCAAAGCAGGAAGCAATGAAACTTCAGACCCAACCGTTCTTCAAGTTCCTGGACATGATAAAGATATAATACAAAGGTGATAAAATGGTGGAAAAAACGCAAATAGACACAACGGCGATTGTAATAACGGTGCCGGTCTTTGAGGATATTCTCATAACAACGTATAAGCATTATATTGAAATGCCGTCGTTATTAGTACCTGGGGCAAATAAGGATGCCGAGTATTACAGTGCTGATGCTTTTGTCAGGATCATGGCCCGAGATGACGTCAATCTTACCCGCCTTGTACGCAAACGCAGCGAACAAAGCGGTTCCAAGTCGTATTATTTCAAGGACAATCTTGGAGTAGGATACTTCAAGGTAGTAGTGCCGGACGCAGCAACAGGAAGCGCAGTCTTCGATGTTCAGGCATTTAGTTCTGGAATAAGGCAATTCCTGGACACGTTGAAAATAAGGCTCGGCGTGTATTGAGATCTCACGCGCGCCCAAGTAGCCTTATCTGCCGCGTGACACCCTCGGGTATTGGCTACTTGGGCCGCTCTTCTTCTATGAAGCGACAGCTTTATAAAATGTATATGTCCTATACATTCATGGAAACAGTTCATATGGATTTGAGCGATGAGCCCGGTTGCGTAATGATCGCAGTGGGTCCACTATCATACTCCGTGCCACCGAAGGCCATAAAAGACGTGGATGAAAACATCGAACATGAATTAGTGTTGCTTCCGGAAGGAAAAAACACGATGCTGAAGGACATGGCAGGGAGTTACGTTTTGGTGGCCGAGGATGTCAACATATCCCAAATGGCATGGTTGAAATCCAAGAATCGTCTGGTCGACATGCAGTTCCAACCTGTGGAACAACTGATCATTGTAACGGTGGTGAAGTAATAGTATGACAAGATCTTTCAGTTTTGAATTGAACCCTGGGGAATCCACAGATCGAAAGGTGTTCACCTTCAATTTAAACGACGATTTTTATGCTTCACATGTCTCGGCCGAAGACCGCGCATTTCGTACATATCTGGTACTTACTACGGAATACACACATACATTGTCAGGACTTATGACGGTAAAAAACGATTATGGATACGAATATTGTGCATACGTCAAGCGCTCCAGCCGCATACCTAAAATAATGCGTCTCAGATTTCCATTCCGAGCAAACGTTGTGGAACGATTGAACGATGAACTCACGGGGATAGTCAGAGGGCATCAAATGCAATCCAAATATTACTCCCACACCAAATCCATAAAAGTTCTTTTTAGAATTTTGCGGGAGGAAGGATTTCATATTGGGCATCGCGCATTCAGAAATTATGTAAGAGCGCGACGCTGTTATATGTCTGGCAGCAAACGCTCGAGCCTCACCAAGAAAGCAATGATATCGGCGTTGGGCCCATGGCTGGATACCGAGTGTTGTGCCCTCTCCGAGGGTTCGATATAGTCTTTATAAATGTTATTGTTCATATACATGTTAAGTGGTGATTTATATGGCAGAGAGTGAACATACAACCGTTCGCCTCCTCAAGAGCACAAGAAATCAATTGCTCGACAAGGGTACGAAGGGGGAAAGTTACGACGCGATAATCCAGCGATTGCTGACCAAGGAGTGAAATCATGGCTCAAACAGAAAGACCAAAAAGGGCATCGTACAATGAATTGCCCGCCAAGGAGATAACGCTCTCTTCTGATGCGTCTCCGAAAATCGTGACAACTCCGGTCACATCGATTGCTCCAGCGATAATCGTTGGTGCTCCTGCCAAAGTCGACCCCGTGCCCGCCCCGCCCGTCGCGTCCGCTGCGCCCGTTGCGTCTGCATCCGTCGCACCCGCATCTGGCACTGCGCGCTTTGAGGAGATGCAGCGCGTCCTGCGCCAGCGCATCATCAGGAACATCGGCGGTAAATACGTCGAAGATGGGGAGAGCACGCTGGAAATTTATTTCGAGGGCGGCCACAAACTTAAAATAATTGGAAACTTCAAATTTAATTTTTCGCGCTAAACACGTCGTAGCGCGTCTTCTTTTTTTTGTGTATTCCGATCCCTTTATAAGTGTTATATACATTAATATCAAAAGCCGATGGCAACAATCCTGAAGGCCGACATGCTGGCGGGGAAATGATGGCAAATGCGAGAACAATACCGAAGTGCAGTGTTGTTCGATGCAATTCGCCCGGGACATGCAAGGTATATCTTGACGGAAAGATTTGGGATTGGCTGTGCCTGTGGCATGGAGAGGCAGCGAAAAAATTCCTGAACGAGGAAGCTCCATGACCCGGATCAACACGTCAGTAAAGGGGCGCAATCATGAGCTGGAAGACAAAAACCACTGTATCTCGAGGGGATTCACTATCTACTTCCGCAGTGTCAGAACGAAATTTCAGCGCATCGACTATGGCCCCTTTGACATCGTCGGCAATAAACGCAGAGGGGACAACACTCCGCCTCAGAATTATTACATCTCGAGCAAAAGCAACGGGCATTACAACAAGCAGCACATCGAAGAGATCACGGCGTGGATGTTCGAAAGGGCGCACGAATGGGACATCATCGAGCTCCGGGATCATGTCGACGGTATGTGGAAATTTGGCCACGTTGATTGCAAACATAAGGCAGGCTGCAAATACGAAAAGAAGAAATGGTCAAGGACTCCATCCAGGCAAATATGTCCGAAATGCAAAAGGAAACTCAGGATCGTCAAGAATTTCATCCCGCCCATCGTCAGAGTCACGGGGTTCACGCTCCGCGAAATCAAAACGTGGGACGAAAAGGTGTTAGCATAGCATACTGTCCGAAATGTGAGCACCTACATCTGGATAAGAATAGGCACAAATGCTGCCCGTGCATCTGCCATCAAATGTGCCCAACATGCGGTGATTGAATGGACATCGACCTGACCTTCAATAAAAAAGACATCGAGGATCTCGATGATTTCTGCAGGACAGGGATATCATTGGGCTCAGGCATGGGAAAGAACACGTACGTTCTTAAAAAACTGCTGCATCATTTGCTGGGCAGGCTGCCCGAAGGCACAACGGAATTCACAATCACAACACAGAAGGATGAGGCAAGGCCCGCCTCTGCGTATGTGTACGTAAAAACCGCCGACAAAGCGGAGGGAGAAAATGACTGAAGACCAAAATTTTGTACAGGGCGTCATAGACTCTGTAACAAAACAAACCATAGAAAGCAGGAAGAACCCCGGAAAAACATTCCCGAAGTTCACGTTCGTGATCGACGGGCAATCGTATTGGGTCATTGGAGATTTGCCGGCTACGGTAGTGAAAGGAGACTTGGTTTCCTTGAAGCTGACACAGAGCGGGCAGTTCACCAACGTGACGGACGTGCTGAAGAATGGCATATCCGTTATGCCGAAGAGATTCCCGCCTCGCGCCCCAGCAATCAGTCCGAAGGCATTAACAATGCTTGCGGCCGTTCTGGTGTGCAGGCATAATAGCCAGCTAAAAAATGTGCCAATAACCATCGCGGACATCAAAGCCACGATGCCGGAACTTGAAAAGCTGGTGGGAGAATCCTAGAGACTACCATTGAAGTGCTGCCAGACACCTATCGGATCCGGTCATCGCGGTTCGATCTGAATTGGGTGTCAGTGACCAAGCAATTTCCGATAAGGATCTGGCAGCCGCTTCTCAGGGCTTGGGTATTACCCAGGCATTCCGTGTTGCTTGCGGATGTGTACAAAAAGTACCAGCAATTTGGACATGTACGCGTAATCGAGAGTAAGGCCAATTTGATTACAAGCACAGACGAATTAAAACTCAGATATCCGTTCCTATATCCGTTCCAAGCAGAGGCTGCGGTTGCTGCTATCAATAGAGGATCATTCCTGTTTGCCTTTGATATGGGGTTGGGAAAAACAATCACAGGAGCGGTAACTGCATTGGAATTAAGCCAAGGCAAGCACCCTATTCTGATTATTTGCCCTGCGTCCGTACAACGACAATGGCAGTCGGAATTGAAAAAATGGTTCAATCGAAGTGCAACGATTATCACTGGAAGCAAAAAGAAGCGTGCTCGACTTTGGGTTGAGTTAACTGACCCCGCGCATCTATCGGATCCTATTTACATTATATCATATGAATCCCTTCGAATGGATTGGGATGATATTGATGTTTCGGGTCACGTTGTAGTTGCAGATGAATTATCGAAAATCAAAAATCACAGCAAAATCTTCAAGGTATTTCAGGCTATGTCCAAAGTCGTCAAGTATAGGGTCGGTCTTTCAGGGACGCCCATATCTGGAAAATTGGAACATTATCGCAACCTGATGGCATGGATTAATCCAGGATGGATGACGTGGAAATTCTTCGACGAAACATATACTGTCAAGAACTGGATTACTGTGACAGGCGGTGAAAAGAAACTCGTTACCATTGGCTATCGCAACGTTGATGATTTCGTAAAACGACTGGTTGGCTACGTAGACCGAAAAACAAAGGACGACATTGGCATTCAACTGCCGCCGCGAACGGTGGAGTGGCGGTATATTCCTATGGATAAATATCAAATCAAGGCACATGAGGCATTCATTTCATACGCCAAAGAGAAAGGGCAGGGTATCCTTCCTGTTTGGAGGATGCTCCAGACTGTGGCTGACGGAACTGAGATCACGTTGGAAAGCGAAAGTGAACTTATCGATGAAGCCGGCATTGCCCCGGATGCGGTTGAATCCCCAAAGCTTGGAGAGATCGATGCATTGATTGAAGAAATTGGCGATGAAAAAATACTAATATTTACCGGATTCGCGCGTTTCGCACGACGCATTCAAACACATCTCAACAAGCGTGCCAATACCAAGGTTGCATATCTGGCAACCGGTGAGGACGTCAAAGAAAAAGAGGCATCAGTTGAGGCATTTAGAAATAATCCTGCCTGCAAATACCTTGTATGCACAGACACGCTGGCTTTTGGGGTAGACTTCCCGTACATCAACTATGAAATCCAAGCTGATGTACCCACAGACATTTCAATATTCCAGCAACGGTGCGAGCGCATTCACAGAATCAATTCCCCTGTCGACAAGCCAAAAACAGTGATAATGCTCTACAGTCAGGGAATCGAAGAAGAAGTATATTTAATTCTACAAAAGAAAGCCGAACTCAACGAGGCAGTAACTGAGGGCAAGGCATTAATGCCGAATATCAACATCCGGGATGAAGTTGCAAGAAAGTATGGATTATTATAGGGATTTCATATGCCATTCAATAGAAAAGCACGCAATAAAAGATACCAACAGAATCATCAAGACGAAATACGTATACGTAAAAGAAATTATTATCAAAAAAATAAACAATGGATATGTGCACATGTTAAAAAATACCGTGATATGCATAAAAACGATATTTGTGTAAGAGATAAAATATATAATCTAAAAAATAAAGAAAAAATCAAAATAAAAAAGCGCGCGGACTATCTAAAAAATAAAGACGTGTATCTTCAAAGATCACATAATACATGGAGAAAAAATAAACCCATATTACAAGAATATCATAGAAAATATGCGCAAATAAATGTTGAAAAAATAAATGCGAGATGTCTTCGGCGATATCATAGTTCATTGCAATATCGCGTAGCTTCTCTTCTGAGAACCAGATTATTACAGGCTTTAAAACGATACGGAAATGGAAAAAAATTCAAAACAACATTTTATGGTGTTAATATTTCAGCGATAATTAAATACCTGGGGTCGCCACCAAATGACGATAAACAATATCATATTGATCATATACGCCCATTATGTTCTTTTGATTTAACACAACCAGAGGAAATTAAGAAAGCATTTGCTCCAGAAAATCATCGATGGCTAGAAGCCCACGAAAATTTGATTAAAGCATCGTGGGATTCTAAACAGAAATACGGCATTCGCGATCGTAAAAACAACGAGATAGGAGGACTGGTGTCATGACCAAAATAGAAGAACAACTGAAAAAAATCGCCGTCCACAGCGGCGAACCATACGAGAAGGTAAAGGAGCGCTTCGATGCTTTCAGAAAAACCAACGAAGCAGAAACACCCTCTGCACCTGCAGCCGAACTCGACAATTGCGCCCTTGATGCATTGCTTGCAGCAAATCAGCGGAAAAACAGTTCAATGGTAAAGAGTTTTTCGGGTATGTTTCTGGCCTGTGATGGCAAAGTGAACGATTGGGCAAAATGGAACTACGAGCAAGCCGTGATGAAGATAGGCAAAAAGACACAAGAAGAGGCATATGCCGAAGGACTGGTAGACTCGAAGGGGCGTCCCCTCTACGGCAAGGACAAGCGCTTCGATGCAGGCAAAGTGATCGACCCGACGGATATATTTTTCGAAATCTTCGGCACTGTGCTTGAACACGGTAAAGATAGTAAAGAACTCCAAATGCGTTTTCGTGTAACCAACATAGGGCTTTTGAGGGATGTACGTCTCAATACACCCGTGAAGTTCCATGCATCCAAGAACGTTGGGCAAGCAAATGGAAACATTGTTTATCTTGTAAGCGAGCCGAATACTATTTTCAATTATGACGACGCTACCGCGTGCACCCCCGATATGGCAATGGAATGGGCCGAGAAGCGTTTTCCGGAACTTGATGTGGACCAATTGCCTAGTCTTTACAAGATCGATATTGACAAGGACGGCAAGGAAACCATAAAGACCGACAAGCGACTCTGGCTACTCAAGGACCTGGTAATTTCCTACATCCACAAGAACAGGGTTGGCGGCCGAATGATGATCGAGCTTGCGCACCCCGACCTGCTGGACTGGAAGGTCGTGGTAATTTACGAAAAAATAGACACAGCCTACGACCTGGTGCGTGACCATCGCGCCAACATCTGCGGTAAACTAAGGTCTCTGGATCTGGACAATAAGACCATCGTACTTGATGGTGTAGGATATTGGCAGCTCTCATCATACCGTGCCAAAAAGCCAGCAGTTGACCCCGCTAATACAAGAATGCTTTACAAGGATTGAGGTGAAGATTATGGTAGGATGGATTTCAGACTCGCCGCCATTGGAAAAGGTACAGGAACCTCCGATTGTGGCTAAAATGGCTGCATCGGATACGCATAAAGAGACAATTATGCTGTATGGCAAGGCAAAAGTAGGCAAGACAATGGCCTGCTGCAGCCTAATTGATGAGACAATCAAAGCCAATCCCAATGTCACCATACACTATATCTGTACGGACAACGGGCTTGAGCAGACACTGGAATATTATTTTGGAGAACGGACAGATGAGATCAAGGCCAAGTATCTCAAGCTCTACAAAGTATACGAATTCCGAAAGGACGCCAACGTGCCCTTTTTCACGCAAGTGGCGGCTATGCTGTTTGAAATAAGGAAGAGGCTGAAGCCAACGGACTGGATAATAATGGACTTGGCCGACAAGTTTTGGGGTTGGGCCCAGGATACATGGATTGAGCAATCGGCTGTGCAGAATGTCACCACAACATACATCGCAGATGCCGCCAAAGACCTCAAGAAGTTCATGGAATTCAACAAGAGCCAATGGCAGTTCGTGAAACGCCTAGACAATATTGCCACGTTCGACATTGTGGACAATGCTCCATGCAATCTTCTCTATGTTTTTGGGGAAAAGCCCCTTGAATTTGGCGAGGATCTTACCAAGAGGAAAGAGGCGGCGGAGACTAGGATAGCGAGCGACATTTTCGACCTGGTTGGCTGCAAGCCGGCCGGGCAGGGAATGTTGCCCTATTCGTTCTCCACAATCGTGTATCTGTGCGGGCTCAAGGACAAGAAATTCGTGGTACTAGGCGATCGCGGGCACCCGCTTGACTATCTTGAGAAGCCATTCGGCAGAAACTGGTATGCTGCATTTTGCTCTGAACGAAAAAAATAGGAGGGAGAACATGGTAGACAAAAAATCAACGGAACAGAAATGGACAATGGATATGACCGTGAAGAAGATCATCGACACGGAATCGGAGGACAAATTCACCGCCCGCGTCCTTCTGCGCGGAAACGACACGGTCAACGACGTTGGGGTAGCCCTTGACATTGTTGGCCCAAGTGACAAGGTGAAGCAACTCCTTACCGCGCTCCGTATCGTCAAGTCAGGGAACCTGATAACGATGACCCTGGTAAACAATCAGTCAACGCTTGCCGACTTCGACGAGAAAAAGTGACCTATATACCTTATAAACCCTATATAGCATATAAAATGAGGTGAAACCATGGATATATCGGCGGACATTTTAACGGAGTTCTTGACACAGGCACAGGGTGACAAGAAGTGGCAGAAAACAGATTTAAGTGTAGACATAACACCTGATGGGTTGTTTGCCTCGGCTACAAACGACATCCACCAGGTTACGATTCGGTATAAGTTTGCCGAACCCATAGGCACGGAGACAGTGACACTCAACCTATCCAAACTGAATGTCGTTATTGCCTCCCTTCAGCGCTTTGCCAAGGAAACCGTGTCCATAACACTCGATGACAACTACATCGTTTTCAAAAGCGGGCGAAAGTCGTTCAAGATACCTCAAATAAGCGGTGATTTCATAAAACGTGGGAAAATGTTCACGGAGCCGATTGCGTTCAGTTTCCCCCTTTCGAAAAAGGATGCACGAGAACTTCTGGAGGAGGCAAAGGATGTCGGGGATTCCCCTCTTGTGGTATTTTCCCACAAGCAAGGCGAACCCACCCTGAACGTGCGCATCGAAGGCGGATCGCCGGTCAAGTTTGACAACGGCTTCGACGTTTCCCAGGAATTGCCTGATTTCACAATCAACCTGCGCGTCTTCGGCGCAATGGGGCTTTGTGCCGGAGACGTGATGTTCGACATACGCACCAATGGCCGCGGCGAACACCTAATGTTTGCAAGATACAGCACCGCACAAGGAATCGAGGTCGAGCACGTGCTCGCACCAATAATGATCTAGGTGGGACTATGCCAAAAGATGTTATTGACCAACCGCTGCCTGAATGGAAGGATGCGTGGTTTACATACAACTCGCTCCCGGCCGACCGACAGGCAATGCTCGAGAAATATACGAAATTAATATACAATGTCTTGAAAAAAGAAGTCGACACGGTGAATGATCTGAAGGACATATACCACAAGGACAGCAAATCCATTATCAAGGACGCGTTGGGTCTGCGTGGCATGAACGACCAGCAGTTAATGACGCCCGAAATATCGTTCATCGAGCGCGTGGCGTATTTCCGGCGTTTCCAGGAAATCCGGCGTGTGCCAAAAGACACAATCTTTGAAATAAGAAGGAAGTGATTGGATGCAACCAGAACAACGAAAACAAATCGAATGTATGCTGGAAAGCATGCGTACTACTATGCTTACTAAAGGGCATGATTACGCTGGGGAAGACACGCTTGCCAATTTCAGAGAAGCCAATAAAATCGGCATCAGCACACCGAAATCCATCTATGTCCGCTTGTCCGATAAATTCATGCGACTGTCGAGATTCCTCAATACAGAGGACATGCAAGTCAAGGATGAGCAAATCGAGGATACCCTGCTGGATCTAGCAAATTATGCAGTGTTGATGTCTGTGGCATTAAAGGAGGCTAAACGGTGATTTGATGGGATTTATAATTAGCATAAGTGGAAGTGGGCACTGGTTGGTTCCTATTTCCTGGGAAGAATACCGTTATAAACAAAAACAAAAAGGGGAGGCTAAACAATGAAAAATCCCAAAACTAAACTCCCAAATTCTTTCGAGAAACTTACAGTTCGCCAAAAGAAGGTGGGGGCAATAGCAGCCAAGATTTCCGTTCTTCTTGCAAAGAGCGGTCTTACAACCCAGGAAAGCACAACGGCGTTGCTTGCGCTAGTCCATTACGGAATGACACGATTGGGCGTGATGGAGATGGCTATAGGCTCGGACATCGGGCAACTAGAGGTTCATAGGACGCCTACAACAAAGGAGCAGGGAAAGAAAATACCCGAAGAGACGCCATCATACATACGTTGATCTTATGGTTGACGACCCATTTTATTCCGTGGAAATCCTGATGCATCCCGTACCTAAAGGATGCACCAACCTGGTCGTCGGCAGAGGATCCAAAACCCCTAGTGTAGTATTCATTGGTGAGGCGCCTGGCTCGGAAGAGGATAAAACCGGTTTTCCGTTCGTGGGCAAGAGCGGGCGTATACTTGATACTTGGATCAAGTACTGGGACTTGAGTGAGGATGACTACGCGATCTTGAACACGGTCAAATTCTTTCCGCAGGATGCAACAGGTAAACCCCGCCCGCCGACCGACTTGGAAAAAGACGAATGGCGCCCGGTACTCAAGAAACAGATAGACGCCCTGGCACCCAAGCTCATAATCACGCTTGGAGCGGTCGCAACAAACGAAATGACCGACAATACCAAGCCACAAATGGAAATAACAGGCACCAAGTTCGAAGTGCGCCATTACTATGGCGGGAAAATTCCCGTCATGCCGCTCGCACACCCCTCCTTCTATCTGCGGAACGGCAAGGCAATGGAAATCGACAAACCAATCAAGACGACATTCCAATTCATTCATGAAAAACTGAACCGACCAAAAATTCTCGTCTTGGATATAGAAACCGACAACAAGTTAGACATAGACACTGCAAAAGTCGTCGCATGTGGCTTCTATTCCTACGTATATCCCAAGGACTATCTGATGACAGGCGACATTGTGGAAATGCAGCAGATCATTGATAGGCATACACACCTTATCGGATATAACATCAGGGAATTTGACCTGCCAATCCTCAAGAACAACGGCGTTGAAAGTTATGGCAAAGTAGTCGTCGATCTTTACAAGGGTATTACTGCACGCGGCCGCAAAGAGGTAATGAAACTCAAGGATTTGCCGGATAACAAGCTGGACACGCTTGTTGCCTACCTTAAACTGGGCAACAAGATACCCTTTGATTTCAAAATTCTTGAAAAATCCGTACGAACAGCCGCAGAGACGCGCCAGTTGGGTGAATATCTTCATAACGATATTTTGATCACACGCAAACTTTATGACTGGTGGTGCGATTGGGCTGCTCCTTTCGAGCCATACGTGAGCGAGGAAAACAGGTGGCGCAAGACATACCTGACCTGTTCCGTCGCATCGTATGCATACAAGGCGATTTGCTATGCCACAAACAGGGAAGAGGATTATCTTGATGAAGACGAAAAAGTGCCCGAGGACACATTTGAGGGAGGGTTTGTAAGCGCAGACCAGGAAAAGGCGCGAGGTAAGATTCTCCTGTACGATTTTGCCTCCCTGTACCCCCACAACTTCTTCCAAGGCAATCTCTTTTCGCCGGTGACGCCTGAATACAAGGGGCCTGTCTTCAAGAAAAACGATTTTTATCCTGACTTGACAGGAGTTTACAAGGCGGACAAAATGGGCGACGTGGAAACAGCCCTCAAACGCTTCTATCGGGAACGTGTCAAATTCAAGATCGCAAAGGACTCGCGCGAATATGCGCTGAAGATCGTGCTGAATTCATCCTATGGCGCAGGGACATGCCGAACATTCAAGTCCATCTACAATCCGACGATCGGTCCCGACACTACATACATCGGCCGGCAAAACATCAAATACATGCGCAAGCTTTTCCAGGAAAAGGGGTTCATCCTTCTATATTCCGACACCGACAGTTTGTATATCCAACTTCCCGAGGGCAAAACACAGGAGGAAGCCGACCAAATTGTCAGGGACGGTATTGCCGAAATCAAAAAATGGCTACCATTCCCCTCCGACACGTTCAAGATGAGCCTGGAAACGCCCATCAAGTACTTCCAATGCTTCTGGGGATCCGACAACAAGCTGCTTAAAAAACTATATCTGTTTGTGACAGACAAAAACGAGATAGTAATTAAGGGATTGCCTTTCATTAAATCCAATGCTACTATACTCGCGCGGCGTGTCTTTGACAGAATCAAGCCCGAGATCATATCCACACTGCATTGCTTCTTCTCGGAATCATACATCGAAAAGCTCATCAGGGAGGAAGTCGAAAAGGATTTCATGGTGGCAGCAAAAACATTCACAGTCAAGGCGCCGGGCAAATACAAAATACCCACGCAATTGGATTGTCAGATTGCCCAGCGTTACGGAGCTGGGAAAATTTTATTGATAAAAAACAAATTAATCGGTGTTGGCAAAGACGTAAGATATTGTACAATTGAAGAGGCAAAATGTCTCAAATTCGATGATCTTGATCTAAGCACCACTCGTGAAGAATTGCATTTTTTTATAAAGAAACCATCGTTAAGTGATTTCAATGAAACAGGGTAAACCACAATTATCATAAAAGGAAGCGATAAACATGGAACCACCGAAGAAAAAACACTTTAGATTCTCAAAATCCGCGCTTACGCTGTTCCAACAGTGCCCGGAACGCTTCAAGTACGCGTACGTGGATCAACTCGAGGACATGGGCGGCCCCGAAGCGATGCTGGGGCAGCGTATCCACCAGATGTTTTTCGATTACTACAACACGATAGACCTGTCCAGCATTAAATCAGAGGAAGACCTCATTAAACACGGACAAAGATACGACGATGGGTTAGTGGCAGTGCATCTCAGGAATTTCCTTTCCTTCAATTGCAAGATGTATGCAAGCCTCAAAAACAAAAAACTTATCAAGCCCATCATGATGGAGCAGAAGATGATACACCCCACGCTCAATCTCAGCGGGTTGGTGGATGCGGTTTTCAAGGATGACGACGACAATATCCTGATATTGGATTACAAGACAGGCAAATTCTCGGAATACCGCCTAATGGAGTATCGGTTGGAATTGGCAGTTTACGACGAGCTCATCCGCACAAACACCCATTATGTGCCTACTCATTGGGGGATAAAATTCAGCAAATTCGGCATCGTCTGGAAAGAGCCGGTGCAGCCTCTGTATTTCAAACAGATAATATTGCCATTGATGGAAATGATGAAAAAAGACATGGCAAACCATGTTTATGAGCCGAAAACAGGGCCACTGTGCCTGTATTGCCCATTCAAGAAACGCTGCAGTGCGTGGGGAGGAGTCAAATGACGAGCGGCAGACCCAAAGGCAGTGCCCATGGCAGAGACAAAGGTAAACCAAAAGGTACAAAACACCTTAGACCACCGATTACACAACGTGAATGGGGACGCAATCATGCTCGTTTAATATCTTCGTCAATACCAACATATTGCCAACGATGCCCAAAATGCAAACACCGGGCAAAATCGACACCGCATGGTATGCTGCATTACAAGCACGGTAAATTCACTGAACGATGTCAATGGGGAGCAATCAGGAAAGGGGCATACGAAAAACAATGTCCATGCGTATTGTTTCATCTGAAGAAAAAGAGGAAAATGGAGGGATTGTACGTGGCACGCGTCATATGCATATCGGGAAGCCGCAGTTTCAATAAATATTACATGGTGTTAACCGCAATGGAAAACATGAAGCGCACCCCGCTCGCGATCGTGTCGGGCTGCGCGCGGGGGGCGGACATGCTTGGAGAATTATATGCAAAGAGGCATGATATTCCCATAGTACGCTTCCCCGCCGATTGGCCGCAGTACGGCAAGGCCGCAGGCGCGATCCGCAACAAGCAGATGGTGGAGTATGCCGATGAGTTCATTATTTTCTGGGACGGTGTTTCCCCGGGAACAAAGCATATGATAGAGACAGTCAAGAAATCGGGCAAGCACATGATGCTTGTCAAGTACAAAGGTGATACCAATGGTGAAAAGAAAAAAGAAAACGGAAACGGCGACGGAGCTGTCGAAGGAACCAACGTTCGTCAAGACGGAGGAGCCGGTGAAGTGCTGCAGCCAGAACTCGAACACACAAACACTGGGAGCAGCGCTGTGGGTGGTTGGATCGCTGGCACTGATGTGGATGATAATCAAGCCGTATGACTTTGTCGGCTATGTTGCATGGGTGCTTATGATGATTAGCGCCTGGTTTAATGGCAAGAACAGCAAGTAAGGTGTTTGTATGACTGATTATGTGGATTGGTACGTAGACCACCTCAATCAGATCATTCAACGCATGCAGATGAGGCCAGGTAATGAAAACGAGATTTTCGTATTGAACCAAGCCCGTCTCTATTACATACAAGGCAAAAAAGAGGGGAGAGTATGAGTTTTTGTAAAATATCCGGAGATGATTTGCCAAGAGCTCCTCGACTGATGCGAGTGCTGGATATTTTTATCGAGGCAAAGATGAATATCGACAACATAATGTCAATAACAGACGACAAAGGGAGTCTGACGGTCGTGCTGTCTTCGAAAATGAAATATGCTGAAAACGTCGATAAGGTATTGGACTCTGCTTGGTATTACGAAAAAGTCGCCAAAGACGCATGGCAGCAATGCGGCGAACCCTCGGATAATGTAACGGTGGTATTGGAAGACGTGGAAACTGCTATACGGTGAAATTGTGCAGGATTATCTTCATTTCATTTACGACCGCTTTCCGCGGCGCTTCGAGATCCGCAGCCAACATACCGTGAATAATTTTGAGGAACTGTGGGAAATGATCGAGCTGTACAGGGGAACCCAGAACTGCGGCTGCACCATCTACGATGCCAATGGAGAAGGGCACGTCCCCGTCCTCGACCGCATCGCATTCGACTTCGACAACCCCGCGCGCCGCCTCGCCGACGCGCTGCGCATGCATCGGAAATACCGCCATGTCAAGCATTTCATTGTCTTTTCCGGCCGCGGCTTCCATTTCTACATGTACACCAAGGGGTTTAATGGCATAAAAAATGCTCGTGCGACGCTCCGCGCCGCGTATGCGCACATAGAGAAGGAGGCGGAGGTAGAAAACGACCCCAATCTGACCGCCTGCGCGGACGTGCACTGTCTTGGGATCCCTGGCACATTCAACTATAAGCCTGATGCAATGTGCTACCGGATTTTCGTCACGGAGGAAGACCTCGAGCTTGGCTATGACCATATACGAGCCAAGGCGGAGTCCCCTCCGGATGAACTGGTCGTTTACGGGCAGGATCTTTTCGACCTCGGCCCGTTTAGGGATCCGGAGACGCCCCGCCGCGCCCCGCGCGCCATAATCCGGCGCGCCAACGAGCCCGACCCGGGCCCGGGATGGCTTGCCACACAGCCGGAATGGGTCATTAAAGTGCTTACGGACGCCACCCACTGTGGATACCGGCAGCGGTTCCTTTGGGTCATGTTTATGCGCGCAGAGGGCTATTCGCGCGAATACACGCTGCAGGTGGCTGAAAAGTACATGACCAAGCTGAAGGATGAGAAGGGGTCAAAATACCCCCGTTTTGTGCAGAAAAAGGCCCTGGAAGCAGTTTATGACGGGGACGGCGCCTTCGGCTACCCTACCAGCGCGACATTGCGCGGGGCTGGACTAATCTAGACCCTCTCAGAAATCTTGAATGTCCGCAAACTAAGCCTTGGGAGGCGCCCCGGTGAATCTGCCTATGAACGCCATCATAGGATCCTTCAGCAGATCGAGCACTACCGGGCCGAAATAGCCCGCCAGGCCCGCTACTCCAAACAGAAGGTGTGTCTCACCGACATAGTCCATCATCAGCGATGCGACCACGATTCCCGTGAACGCGCTGACGATACCTTCCACAAAGTAGTCAAGAAGCTCCTTTTTCTTAATCGCGGCAGATTTTAATTCTCTCACGATACCGCCAACAAACGCAAACAATGCGATGATAGCTAACAGCGGCCAATCAAAGTTAGCCATCATTTCACCTCAATATCCTGTAGTTTTTTTCTTTGCGATTCCAAATCCTTCTCGGCAAAAAAAGCACGATTTGTATTATACACGATCAACAGAAGAAGCACTATATATGTCGCTATGTTCAGAATGGAATACGTATGCATGTCAGCTAGACGATTATCCAATTCTAGAACATAACTATAATACGTGTTCTCTGTCGTTCCTGGTATACTGTATACCACGTCCGACTGCTTTATTTTCTGATAAATATCGAACGCCATAAAAACAGGAAAAATACATGCAAGAAGGGCTATGATAAGAATTAACTTATAGTGCTTTTCTTGCATGTATGCCACCTGGATCGATTGTTCAGAGCATTCTCTTCAGAAGCGGTTTCGGCGCTTCCTTCGGGCCTGCTGCTGTTGCCGTCTTGCTTGCCAACGTCTGGACGTATGCTGCGACTTCCTTTATGGCTCCGTACAGACCAATCACGCATGCTGCGTAGACTGCTGTGCGCAGCTCAGGCAGTGATGGCGTCGGATTGGCTACGAATGCTGCCGAGAAGCCGATCAGAAATCCGCTTACTGCATGCATTGCGATATTTTTTGCCCATTCAAATTCCATTTCAACACCTCGGTGGATTTATTAGTCCACTTTTTCTTTATATTGATTATGATCCGTAATAGTATTTCAGAAAGCGCTGAAACACTTCCTTTTTTATATCATCTATAGATTTCACGATTATCATCCTCATGGTGCCTGCGTTGATCCGAAGGCATATTTCTCGGCCAGTCTCAATCTGCGTTCAAGGTCGGCCATATACAAAGCATTCGTAACGAGTTGAGTATTAAGCTGAACAGTTGATCTAATTCCGCGATCTTTTGACCACGAATGCCGTACTTGTAATACCTGATATGCCCCATTTAATTCAATAGTTGGCGCTATTATTGTAAGGTATTCCCCGGGGTCGGTATAAGGCAAAAAAAGCGATTCGATTTCATATGCATCGATTGGTGCGCCACGATTGGTTACAAGCGTAGTGCCAAAATTTGTTGCTGAAGTCGAATCGTTTATATTGCCAATTGCCACAGATCGACTATATGTTCCATATTGAGATTGACTTGTCGCATTAGTAGCTGTGGCCGGGGTGCTGCTTCCGGCATAATTCACAGTAACATCGTTAATCAAATATTCGCTGTTTTTCTTGACTGATGCGGAACGAAGAAGATTCACTCCTTCGTTAATAAGATCCGGGGCATATGAAATCGTTGCTGCCTCGCGAGTTTCCATATCCCGATTTTCTGGATTTATCCAGAAATAAATATGAAATTGATCACAGATCTGTTTTAATGCATTATAAATGGAATCTTTTTTGATATCCATGGTTGTTTGATATGCCACCGCTTCTACCCCCTCATAGGAAAAATCGATCTGGGTTGCCATAATCGTTTTTATCGCATCACTGACTACTGTTGTAGAAAATGATCCCGAATATGTCTGCGATTGAAGTCGGGATATATATTCCTTACCGGAAAGTTTGAGAGTTTGACCGTCATTTATATCAAATGACAAATTATCTACGAACCCGCCCCATATTTTTCGGCCAATAGGCGGATCAGTCTGTGTGGAAAAATATATTTCGATCTCGTCTCCGGCTTGGAATAGGTTGTATTGTATTTTATCAGGATCCGAAAGACGAATACTGCAAGTTCCTGCCCCGATGTTCAAATCTCGAATGGTTTCAATAGATTGAACCTTGCTTAACGGATATTTATTTATGGAAACAACCGCATCTGACCAATCCAATACCTGCCAAGTGCTCTGATTAGGCCTAGCATCGGGATTGGTAAAATCAAAGCCACCCGGAAAACTGCCGCCTGGATAATCTGTCATACCTAATCACTTCCCTTTATCAAAACATCAAACGATGAACTTCCTGGATAATTAAAATCGGCCCAACACCACAAACTGGTATTTCCATATGCCGAAATTGATGTAATGATTGTATAAACATCTGTAATGGTCGTTAAACCGGTTTGATTGAAATTAGGCGCACACTTTAAGGTAAACCCATATATTGCTGGGGTTTGAATCATCGATATATTTAGCGTGCTATTCACATAACTAATTACGCGATATAATGGCACTGAAATTGATTGATTAACTGCTCCAACATTTGTACTAAAACGATATGCCGGAGCAAATCGAATCGTTGAAATATTTGTCCCCAGTGTAACGACAATACTGTTGTTACTTAATAGGATTGTAGTATTAATAGAGGTATTGTAGAGCGAATAACCAATACCGTCTCGTGCAACCGCCTCGCACGAGATATTATCGCCAACGGTAAATAAATACGTATTTAATGTAGCCACGTTGACAACAGTACTATTGTTCAAATTGGAATAATTAAAGGCCAAGATTTTTACTCCGTTTCTTGACCAGTTTCCCGTGATGTTTGTTTGCGTCTGTTCCGCATCGGTAACATTCATTTCACAATAAACGGTCGTCAATTGTGTCGCGTTGACAGGAACGACTGAAATTACATTAATTACTGGTGCGGCCGTTATCGTGATATTCGGACTTGATAGCCATTCAGAATTCGTGACGCCGTCAAAAACGCTGGCGGTACAACTCCATATATCGTTGATAGAAAGATTGCCGCTTGTTACATTAGCAACAACGGTTGCCGTATTATTCTGAAGATTCAGGTATGTGGTAGCCAACGATGTTTGATTAATGCCGTTTTTGTACCAGTTCACTGTAACATTCATAGGATCGCTATCTAGATTGGATGCCGTAAGATTACAATAAAGCGTAAAATACTGTGTGACGTTGGCAGGGGTAATGGATATGGAATTAATCGTTGCTTTTAAAATTGTCGTATTGAAAGTAACAAGTCCCGTAAAACTTGCACTGCCTGGCGCATATGCTGATCCACTGCTTCCACTGCCAGACCAAATAAAATAAACCGTCGGAGTAGCGAAATTAAGGGTAGTTGTTCCGTTTGTAATTGTAACAGTACTGCCGTTTTTTGTTACTGTAAGATTTTGCGAAACCGATCCGGACGATGGAACAGTTATACTTATATTGTGCGTATTATTCGTAATTCTGGTCGTTCCTGAACAAGATTGTCCCAGTCCTCCAGAATAACCGCAAGACGATGTGACGTTCATATTGATAGTTGTATTTATAAAAAATGTGATATTGGCATTACTATCAGAGGTACAACTACAGCCACATTGAGATCCTACGGGTGTCGGAGTACATGAACACGAGCATCCCGATGTGATAGTATCATACGGATATGCATTCGTATAGGTTGGTTGATTGCCCGAAATCGTCACATTATAGAATGGCAACGGATAAGCATGCCACGACCATGCTCCTGTTATGAATCCTTCCCAAATAGCCATAGGTGGTTTTGGCGGTTGAATGCATCCTGCTATAAGTATACTTAACAGAAGCAGTGCACATATTACTGAGAGTTGAGAATGTTTCATTATGTCACAACCGGAAGTTCGTATGTTTGATTACCCAATGTAAGCAATCCGCCCAGATATCCATAATCGGACGTCAAATAAACATAAAATGTCGTAGTTTTATTCACCGGAACAAGAATAAACGGCATAGTTATGCCATAATTTTCTGGACGCGATGAAAGCCATTGAGCAATCGGCATTAAGTTATAATTCGGCACCGTTTCACGAGCCATCGCTATTGATTTCGAATTTGAAGGAATAACCATCATACGTGTTGACGCAGGAGATTTCTCGATCGGTGATGAAATATCGAATATATTATCTGTTTTTACAGCTACACTATAATAAACCGGGTAAGTTGGTAGTTTAGGATAAACTCCCACGGTTAAATTTTCTGGCATGATTTGAGTGACTTTGACTATAAACATAGACTGATAAAGCGTATTACGTGGAATAGCAACGGCCGTTATTTCCACGCCTCCTGGCGGTATTTGCTGAGATGTATACAATGCTCCAGCGAAAAGCGCCGAAGTAAAAAGAACAATCAATGCCCCATTTTTCAATTCATCTGCCATATTTACACCTCATTGAATATTCACTATATATGTCACATTTGTTGCATTCATGGTAGATGCATTTACACAATTAGCATGCAACCACAAGCTTCGTGATGCCCCGGATGTCACATTCGTAAAAATAACCTGTGCCGATGTAGTCAAAAGCAACGATCCTACTGGAGGCGCAGCATATATTTGTGTTAAATTTGTCCAATTTTGCCGTCCATAAACAGAAATCCCCGTATAATCGAAATCTAATGTCAATGTGATATTGCCTGCAACTGCATTAAGATTCGTCATATTAAATATTGGGCGTCCTGCTGTTTGGCCCCAAGGGGTAACTCCGGTATATGTCGGGAATGGGCATAAAAAGCGAACCGATGTGATTCCGGGCGGATAGACGACAATAACGCCACTATATGCAAACGTTGCGTTAGTACTTTGATTATCATAATAGTTTGGGTGTACAAAAATACACGTCCAATTATGTGTACCAGGCGAAGGTGTCGTTCTAATGAAATAATAATATTGACTATTAATATCATAAATGGTACTATACGTTTTATTATCGATCATAATGCTTACATTGGCATTTTGTATGGTAAGATTGTCAAGTTGTAGACGTTGTGGTTGACAGAAGAACGTAATAGTCGCAGATGAAACATTGGCATCTGTTGGTGATCTCCAAGCCGACATATTTACAGAAATATTGGAAACATTCAAGAAATAATACATCCAGGATGACGAATGATCCTGATAATATTCTCGGCCCCTCAGATAATAAACAGCTGCTTTTCGATTGAATGTAATATTGGTATTATTTGTTGCCGATACGATTGAGATAGATGGATATAATATAGTACCGCTAACAACAGGAATCCACGTTATATTGTCAAATCCACCTTCGATTTCGTATCCGTATGATGAATTATTGATTGACCAATTAATCTGTTGTGTCGGTATGGTAAAAATTGCACTGCCAGCAGTTGGGGTCAAAAAGGCAAAATCTCCATTCGGCAGAATTGTACGTACAATGCCCGTAGATGAATACCCCGGAAGAAGCTTTGACCAATTGTGTGCAGATTCTGTGGTATTATAAGTGACTGAATGATTTACCACCGAACCCGTTGTTCCATCGGGTTTGGGTCCACCTGGCGCGCCTACACACCCAGATTGCGATCCGCCTGCCCCTCCCGCGCCACCGGTAGCGGTCATCGTTTGTGTGATATTAAGTGAATATGGAATATTTTGTGTTGATCCTTCCGCGCCTCCGCCATTTCCAGGTGCTCCTGATCGACCAACTTCACCATAATACCGATTGCACATTTTGCCTCCTTTTCCGCCCGTTGTAGTCCAAACTATAGTACTTTTGAATGTCTGTGCATTGATGGTCGATGTATAAGCCGACCCACCGGTACCTCCACATATGGATGCTGTTCCGGAATTGCTTCCATTTCCCCCGTCTCCTCCCCTAATAGTTACAGAACCACCGGTCATCAATACATATTCTGCTTTTGAAAAAGACCCATAACCGCCAATTGTTAGTCCATATGCAGTTCCACCATCTTCACCACGAGAACGTGCATCACAACTAGAAGACGGTTCAGGTTGAGCCACACCAGCACTTGCAATCGTTTCAAAAATTCCCGTAGAATATATTGTTCCGCCATTCAAACGTATATCATGAGCGATTGCACCCGTGGCAGGATTTTTATCATAAGTATCAGCAATAGATCCCTTTGTTCCTGCCGTTATACTGTAAATTCCTCCAGATAAATTTATTGTTTTGGCATTAAGAACAATTGAATACGCAGTTCCACCGGAAAAAATACTCGTTGTACATCCATTATACCCCGCTCCGCCTATTACGCGTATATTTCCAGTCGATACAATCTCATTGGCAGTAAGGGTTATTCCGTACGCGTATCCTCCGCCACAATACGTCGAAGATGTCGATGGAAGTCCAATTGATGATATATTCCCACTATTAATAATCTTATTATCAGCAATTAATGTAAACCCATTAGCCGATAAAGGACTACCGGCTGATACTCCACTTGATAGTGTTCCGGAAATATTGATATCTCGATACTTTGCAGTCTGTGCAGAATCAGCATCAGGAAACGCTGTCGTTCCATTTACTATACAATAATCGTTGTCCCCACATCCGGGTATTGGGGACGTTACAGTAAAAGACGTAGATATGGAAGAATAAATATTATCGGTTCCTAGTGCTTGCATTGAACACGTTATGGTCCCTTCTGCGGTCGGGGTAATTGCAGCCGATGTCCATCCCTGAAAATCAGGTTCACGTGTTGCGGGTTGATTCGTAATCGCAATACCTGGCCCAGTAATACTTGTCCAAGTGACAAATGCTATGGATTTATTGTCTTTGGGTAAAACATCTACAACACATCGGTATGCGATATTCGTCTTAGGATATTGGACAATTGCTTCTGAAGTATCATTTTTCAAGTAAATGACAAGGGCTTCCGTCTGCGATTGCACTAATGAAAATGCAACCACTGTGCCCATGCACATCAACAACGCCAATAACCATTTCATAATATCAAGGCCTCATCGCCATTTGCGGTTCTTGCCAATCGTTTTACACGGTTTACATTATGAACGCGTTCCCAATCCCGTTTTAATTGAATAAAATCGATCTGGTGTTGCGCCATGTCCTTCTTGAGTGTCTCCATCTCCGTCTTTAAATCAAATGCCTCCTTCTGAAACACTGCAAAATCCACAGTCCGTTTTTTGAGAATGAGGGCAAGATTGTGGTACTTTTCCCGTTTTGAAGAGTATGCAAGCGTATCTTCATTGACTTTGACCGTAACTTCGTCCTCATAATGCCGAAGATCCTCTTCGGTCAAATCCAGTATATCCTTATCGGAGAGTTCGAGAATGGATTTAAATTTTGACACTATCCTGCACCTCCATGAAGGAAATTGTAATTTTAACGCGATTTACACTGGCTTCATCGCGATTAACAACCATGTCGGTTGGATAAACATAGTATTTTTTGTCCGTTTTTGACCGTGTTGGCCCGCCAACCGGGTCCGCTCCGCCCGTAGGAACGCTACCAGCATCCATCGCATAGTCCGCATTGCCCGTTGAAGGGTAAAGCGCACTCATATCATGAGACGCATCCATTGCGTTTGGGTATGGGACGTATAATGTCAGGTATGGAGTGCTAGTAGCCCACCAATTGCCGCTCATAATGTAAAGAAGATCCTCAATTTGGTCCAAAATAGTCCCAGTGCCTTTTGTCGAATATGTTTCCAAATATAAAATAGTGGCATTTACAGTCAAATTTCTGGTTTGGGATGTAAAATCATACATCCAAGGACGGATAAACATGGGCAAATCCATAGGCGAATTGCCTGTTTTTTGAAGATTGAAGGTAATATTGCTCGGTGCAGGATTAAATCTGAACAAAAGCGTAGTGCCTGCATAAATTTCGATCGGGTTTGCCATATAAATCCCATTTAAACTGATGATCCACCCACGGTAGCAGCCGTCTGTGACCCACTATATGCATTGATAAATTTACTTGATCGAGTGCCATATTGATCTTGAGAAACAAGGGTTATGCCGATTCTTTGCGGTTCTGATAGCCTTGTTTCAACCCTGGAAACCCATCCCTCTAATTTGGAACAAAGGCCGACTATCGCTGTTTCTGTTGCAGTCGTATCTGCCCCGGTATTTTTGGTCATTGATTCTTTTACTTTTGCCCAATCTATTGGTGGCAAAGACTCATATTTACTGTTTTGTTCATTCGTTTTCAGATCTTTTTGAATTTGATCGATCACTTCGGCATTTTCATAAATAGCCTTTGAGATGATTCTGCCGTCCTTGTCCTTGACCTCAAGAAACGAATCGATGCTTTGCTGCAGCCCCAATGCTTTGTCATTCAGAGTGGCTATCAAAGTCCCGATATCGCTACTGATCGTAGCCAGTCCTGCTTCGATTCCATATTCTAACTCGGATCTAGCGGCCATACGTTCAGGCAATCCTTCGATGGCGGTTGTGAGATTTTTTGAAAGTGCCCCGTTGTTTATTTCAAATGATTCAATTGTCTTTTGGCTTATAAGGCCCTGCATTTGGTCTATTTCGCTTTTCTTTCCGGTAAGAAGATTCATTGCAGCATCTTTTAATGCTCCTGCAGGTGCAGCCATCGCCATAATGGCGGGTACTATTAGTGTTGCAGCCTTTCGGAAAGGCAATAAAACATCTTTATCAAAAGCAATCAGCATATCGAAAATTACCTGGCTGATAGGCACGACTATATCGCGAATCATTTTCATGATGGGGACGAAAATGTTTTCGTCCAGTGAATTGATTGCCCCGAAGATCACCGAAGTGACTGATATAAGCGCCTGTGTGATCCCTCTTTGGACGTCAAATGCCAGCTTTAGCCCCGACGCAAGCGCCTCAAAAATGAATTTGGATATATCTTGGCCGAAAAACTTAGCCTGTGCGACAATTGCCCCGACCAATCCGCTAGGCCCTCCTCCAAACACGGCTTTGGCGTTGTCGATAAATACCCGTATATCGTCCACTACTTTGAACAAATCGGGAAATTGGGCCTGCAGCCATGGAGCAAGCTGGGCCCAGAGCTTGTCGAGTACCGGAGCAATTACCCCCCATATTTTTTCCAGTGTGCCACTGATCGCATCCCAGATGCTGGTAAGTATTGCCTCGACGTCAAGGCTTCCCAGGAATTTTATAAACCAGTCTGTAAATCCGCTGACGTATGGCTTGATTTCCTCAAAAAATGACTTAATAAGATCACCATAACCGGAAATCATCGAAACCAATCCACTACCCGCGCCCGACAATATATCTCCTGCTGCACCCGCCGCGCCCTTCTGTCCAATATTCTTGGCGGTCTCCATCATTTTCGTAAATAGGGGCCGAAGCGAAATATTGAGGAACTTGACGATCGGCGCCAGGAAGTAGAGCATTGGCATTATCAGCGGCATGAGTAGGTTCGCAAACGGCATAATGAACATAGCGACCATTTTCGAGATTGCCTCCACCAATTTCAGCACCGGGCCGAATGCAGTGGCTATGATGTCCTTTTTGGCATTATCCAACGTCTGCTGTATTTCACTTTTTCTGGCCAAACTCGATCGTTTGGTTTCCTCAAGTATGGCCTTCATGGTATCAAGTAACGCATCACCGGCTGCCGGTTGAGCTCCTGCTTTTGGTGGTGGTGCCATGCTAATCATCTATTCTCCGTTGTTTCTTTCCGCCTTTTCATTACTTCGGATATGTACGTCAGGAAAAAATTTCTTTCATCTTCCCCCATTGTATCATATTCCCTTGATGAAAAAGCGCCTTCGTATCCTGTGAGGAAAAACGCCTTCATCATTTGGCTGCGACACCAAGGCGACATCTTCTTGAAGGCATCCTCCATTGCCAGGTTGGATGCTTCATCCTTGTCGTATTTGGCATTCACAGCCACCCTTATAAATTTTCATCCTCCTCCGTCATTCTCTTCATTTTCTGGGATTTTTGCATAAGCCTGGCATACATGTCCTCCTCAAGGGATTGACCGAGAACAGCCGATTTGGACTGAATATCCAGATCCTTCCATGGCTTGAGTTGGTATGTAAGCGGACAGTCCACTACCATTGCGGCGAGTTTGAGCTTGATGTACTTGGTATTATCCGTACCCAAGTCCACTCCCGTGCGCGTATTCCTGCGTTGGCAAAGATCATAGAGATTCGTTGCCTCGTCCGCAAGAAGGCGCCTTATCTTGAAGATGCCTTTCTTTTCCTCTTTCTGTTCATCGAGGTAAAATACCTCAATTTCTTCCACCATTTAACCAATCCTCCCCTCGCGGGAACGTTCCTTCCATCACGGAAAGATACGTTGATCTGACACCCTTCCAGCCCATCTCAGTTGATTCCTGTAGATGTGCTGTGGAAGTTCGCTTTCGATATGTCATCGTAAAGTATAATACCTCCGACGAAATCGCTTCCGTTGTATGGAGCGAGCATCAAGCCCTGCCATGAGAAGTCCTGGTAAATGACGCCGTTTACCTGCCTTGGCGAGGACAATTCCTTGAACTTGACGCCCAAAACCGTTATGTCGATCTTCCTGTAAGTGGCGACCGCCGAAGTAATACCTAGCGAGGAATTGTCATAGAAGATGTTCATCGCATAGTATTTCTGGCGATTGGCCGAATACCAGGGCATAACCCATGTACCATAGCCGGTCGTATAACCCGTTATGGCATACGGTTGAGCACCGGCTGCTGGCGTTCCCGTCACGGTGATGGTAGTTGCGTCGTTGGCTGTAATGGGGTATGCTACGCCCAACACAATAAGATTGGCTCCTACCAATTCATTGACGATCCATGTCTGTACTGCATCCGTAAGCACTGAGCCGGCAACGTTTCCGACTCCATCGCCCTTGCCGCTTGGATTTGCAGCGTACGTGTTGTTGAACTCGCCCAGGAACCTCGCGTGGGTGGTTTCATCAACAAAACCAATCGTCATCCTTCCCTCGTATCTCCTCTGGTTAGGGATAAGCGCGCGCATTATCGGGTCATTCATCACATAATATGCCTCAAGGTTATTGCTGATGTTGAATTGGCAGACTGTTATGTCGCCCAGTAGATTGCCTGTTGCCTGCAGTGAAGTATTAAGCGCGGTCGTCCACGTCGGGACGGATGTCGGATATGTCCAGGCCTGCACGTAAACCTTGCCGAACATTGGAGGAAACACCTCCTGATAGCTCAGAAAGTCGGAGACGAGAAGATTGGCTGCGGTCGACGCCTGCGCGGAATAAACCTGCGCTCCTTGCCAATTGGCCGAAACCTTTACCTGCCCTTCCCTGGTGAAATTGCAATTCAACGCATCTATTTTGCATCCGACATACTGCCTGACGATCTTGTAGCCTGCAGCCGCCGAAAACGTGTATCCGTCAATAAGGTTGAAACTGGCGATGTCCGCCACGGCATCGGTCGTAAACGACCCTGAAAGAATTTCGGGTTCGTATATGATATGCCTGTCCAGTCCCACGACGGCGCCAACATCGTCCGTGTGCGCAATGCCCGGCGCGGTCTGCGCGGGAGTGCCTAATCCATTGTTTGCTGCGATTGTAAAATAGAAAATCCTTCCGTTCTGATAGTCGATTTCGAGGGATCCACTGGCTGCAAATTTCGTTTCAACGAGCTGCTGCACGTTGCGCTGGTTGATAGGCTGGACTTCCTCCATTGTGCGTGTTTCAGTCGTAGACCCTCCGGTCACGTAACCAATGGATTTCCATGTGGCATTGCCATTAGGAGTAGTGCCTGTGATTGTTTCGGTGCGGCGCTTGCCATACGTCGGCACAGCCGTTGTGACTACAATTTCTTCGGAAACCAGGGCTACCTGGTTTTTTCCCGAAAACGGATAACGAGTTGTTACTGCCTGACCCACGAGATCACCTCGATTTTTAGTGCCCAACACGGACGCTATAAGCTTGGTTTGCCCGAAGGCGGTATTTAAGGATTGTGCCCCGTAGGTTTCCGGCATTTGGGGCAAACTACACCACAGGGATGATCGTGGACAAATTCAAAGATATTGACATAAGCGGCTGTTGATCCACAACCTCGCCTCAACCGAATATTTCCCTTGATATCACGCTGAACTGGAAAACCCGCACATATGCTTTCTGATCGAGATCATAGTCGATGTTTATGATCCGGTCAGGCTTGATTTCGGGCATCAAGTAGTTGTTGTCGTGGGCCGCCTTCATGAGCGCCGACACGCATTTATCGGTCAGCGTTTTGCATTCATCAGCATAAAGCGACATAACAGTACATCTGAATCTGATTTTATGCCAATAGTTACCCATCTGTAATTCTGAATCCCAGTTATCACCAATACCAACTGCTTCCATTGTATCCTCTTCTAAAATACACTGAATTTTCGGCAACGGCATCGCCCCGCGGCTGAATCCCGTATTGATGAAACTGCCCAGCGCGACGAGCTCGCCCCGCTCCGAGACGATTCGTTTCCCGTAACGGTATGGCACATAAAGCGTCTGTCCTAGCGTCGGTGGTTCAAGGAAAAGCAGTTTGGTTGCCTTCTGTTGTGGTGTTCCAAACCGGTCGCCCCAGTTGATGAGATAGTCGAATCCATACAGTTTCTGCGTCGTTCCTACCCGAACTGAGTATACTGCAACAACAGGCGAACCAACATCGGGAGGTGAAAGCGTAAACTCCGTGGTCGTGCCGTCGCCCGTGAACGTGAGTTCCCCCTCCGTGTCGCGCACGGCGCCGTGACCGGTGCCGTCCAAAATATTTGGGTCGTCCACGCCGGGATCGGGAACGTATCTCCGTAGAATCGATAAAATCATTTTTTCTGCGAAGTGGGTTCCTCCCACAGGTAGCATCTGCGGACCACTCATAAAATACCTCTTTTTATTCTGTTTATTTTGGAATTAGGATTACTTTGCCCACGATTTTTTCCGAGATGACTTAATCTCATTTTTTCTCTTGTTTCCTGTGAAAAACAACCGACCTTACCTTTATTCCAAGCAGGTTTCCCTTTTCGTGCAATACTCATATTCTGTTTCCACTCTTCGCTATATGGAGGACGTTTTCGTCCCTTTAGCGCTTGACGAATTTTTTCCGTGTGTTCCTTAGTATGATGTTTTCCTAAATGCGCGTATCGTAATTTTTGTTTATGAATTGCAGAAAGGGGAACTCCAAGATGTAATATACGTAATTTTTGTTTGTGATCGTTCGTTAAATGTTTACCTTTTACCCAAGATACATGTCCTTTATTTGCAATACGTAATTTTCTTTTTGTTTCTTCTGAATGATGTTTACCTAACATCGGTGAAAATCCATTTGCTACTCTTTTTTTCATTGCAATACTCTGTTTTTTCTTTGTTTCTTCTGACACATGAAAGTTTTTACGACGAGGGAAATTTCTTGCTGCTATCATTGCATTATATCCATTAATTCTATCCCTGGTACAAAACTTATCAATCCAAAAATTTTCTTTCTGAATAAGGTTTTCTTTTTCTGTTTTTTCAACACACGAAAAAGTAAAATTATATTTTCCGTATTTTAACCAGGCTGCTTGTAAGTGTATATTTGGGGATTTCCCCATATTTAAATAATATCGATGGGTTCTCGTTCTTTTCATTACATTTACTGAACTGCCAATGTACCTTTTTTGATTGATAATATTTTGAATTTGGTATATTCCACAAATGCCCATATTACTCACTTGTTTGTAATATTTCATACCGTCTTTTCTGCATGATCGCCTTAATTAGCAGCAAAGTGCCGCCGAAGAACGACGACTGTGTGCTTATGCAGAAATATACAACCTTTCCCTTTTTATCTTCACGTGTAACGTGCACTTCAACCTCGGAGGCGATTTTACTATCTGCATGGAAATATCCCAAACAGTCCCCTTGTTCGGTGAGTCCTTGTTCCACAAGAACGGTTGTGTCAGTTCGTGTTCTTATGAGTGCAATCTCCTCGAACGGCCCGTCGAGATAATTCTGCCTGACATCGCCCTCCATGTCGGCGGTGTATGATGGAATGTAAAGCTGGACTGGTGTTCCTATCTCGTTGATAACCTGCGAGATAGATTCCTTGTCAATTAGCACGGTGTTTGTGTTCATGCAACCCCATCCTCGTAAAGGACACCGGTTATTTCGACCGTGTCCTTGAATATCCCAAGTATCTCGTAATATGAAACGATGGCAGGGTTCTTTTGCGTGGATGCCACTATATTGAACGTTTTGGTAGTGGGCACTCCGCCTAAAATATAGACCAGCTTGACGGGTATCGTCGTGGCCACCTGGGCCGCCGTCATTGTCGTCTGAAGCTGGAAAACAAGATAATCCGTGAAAAAGGTCTCGGTTTTGGAGTATGTCGTGGTATTGCCGACACTGACGTTGATCCCGGCCGGGGATGCCACGGGCACGTCCGCGGTAGCAATCGACGAGGTCGTCTTTACGGGCGTCGTATATGCCGAACTCGACCAGCTGCCTTTGAATTTCAGCGTGACATTGGCCGGAAACACATACGTGTCGAGGAAAAGCTTGATGCTGGTAATGGCAGCCGAAGGATCCATGAACTGTGCGCGCAGGAAAAGTTCGAACGAATTGGTTCCGGGGACTATGGGAACCATCAGATAGTCAATATAGGGGTCGATTGGAGGCTCGTCGCCGGTGTTCACCAGCGCCGGGGTCGCTATGATCATCTGATAGCCAGGGCTGGCACCGTATGTCTGTACCAGATTCACCGTGTCGGCTATCCCCATATGAGCACCGTGCGCCTATGAATGTTTCCTCGTAACGTCCCAGTCGATTATGAACTTGTTGGTTGGCACCACGGTTTTCACGTTGCTACTGGCATCATAGATCGTAATGTCATAGTAATAGGTGCCCGGCTGTATTGTTGTCTGCTCCTCGGTTATTGCAAAAGTACAGACCCCGCCCGTGCCCGACGAGACCAACGTACCCAGTATCTGGAACACCGCATCGACGTCGTCATCAACAGGGTTCCTTTTCACCGTCAAATACGGAGTATAGCCCGTTATATTGACTACTGCGCCCGTGGAGTAGGACTTCACGGTACAACGAACCGAAAGATTGTCCCCTCTCATAAGACGGATCACGTTTGACTGGGTCGATACAAGGACGGTTGCCATAGTCACTTCCTCTTGCGCGATTTTTTGGGTTTTCTTTTGCCGGGTTTCCTGATGGTCTTCTTTTTCTTTTTCTCCGCCGCGGCGATTTTCTGGGCAGTAGTTTCCATGTCAAAAGTCTTCACTTCCACCCCCCTTTCAGGATGATGGTACTCGATTGACGTATTCCCTTCCGGGATTCCATGGATCACGATCACGCTATCCTTGAACGGGAACGTGACCGTGCCTTTCGCCACGCGCAACCTTCCTTCCAGGAGGGCATAGCGCAGCGTCAGCGCGCGCAGCTGCCTTTCCGATACGCGCACGGCCCTTCCTGCCGAGATCTCCAAATCTGTGTCGTAGTCGCTGAAGAACCGTATGTTCTTCGGAACGACGACCTCTACGGATTCTACCATACAATACACCCTGCAAGGCTGTGCCTGCGGCTCTTTAAAATCTTTGTGACCCGTAGCGGGACAGGAAAAAGAAAAAAGACGCGGCATTACTTGTGCTTTTTGTCGTTCTTTACTCCAGTAACTTTCTCCACAACCGCCCTAAAAACAGTAGCCGGTGCGGATGTTCCCGTGTCGTCATCGGCGGGGGCGGGCGGCCGCGGCTTTATGGTCGGTTTCTTGAAAACCGTTTCCGCAACCTGCATCATTTTCTCCTTATTGTTTGTGCTGAATCCGTTAATCGTTGTTACCATCTTTACCACCTTTTTCTACGAATTTTTCATACAGCGAAAAATGCTTCTGTTCCAGTTTATTGTCGCCGTCAAGTTTGACCAATGCGCTCTTGATCATATCCATTTGCTTTTCGCCAAGCTTCATTTCCCGCTCTTCCATGCCTCTCTCATTCCATGTCACTTTGGCGCCCTCCTGCTTGATGTCGAACTCCTTCAGTTCATCCTCGCTCATGCCAAGCTTGGTCATCAATTCCCGCTGGATTCTCAACGTGACGAAACTTCCCTCTTGCGGAAGAAGCCCCATCATCGTCAGCCGTTCGAAAACATTCAATTTCACCATATTGACACCCTCCTATTTTCCTATATCGAATAAAAATAAAAAATGGGGAGTTGCCTCCCCGTTGTTCAGATTTAAGCCATTCCGACCGTCACCACTGGAACATATACCGTTCCGACTCCAGTAATGTTCAACGCGAGTTTGTGGCTCGTGGTTATGCCGTTCAATGCTGTAGCTGACGCCGTCAGACATCCACCAACTCCTCTGAAATCGAGGAAATAGGTGTGCCTCGCATCGGGCAATTGAATTATGCTTGTCCAAACACCAGCCGCCGAACTTACATACATTGCCGCAGTCCTTGTTATTGCATACGCCCCTGTAGTGAATTTAATGCCATAGAGTGCGCTTGCCGTAGTTGACTGCGTTATGTCGTTGATATTCAACGCCGTCACTTCGCACGTTCCCGTGGCATTGTGGTTTGTTTCGGCAATTATCGCAGTCATGCTGCCGGAGTTGTTCATGGTTGAACCGCTCCTGTTTTTGACAGCGATATATGCACCCTGCAGATAGAGGCTTCCTGCACCCGTGTCCCTGCATTCAACAGTCAGGTCGATTCCTCTCGACCTGGCATATGCTTCGCTTGCGCTTCTATTGTAAACCTGCATCTTCAGACCACAGTCGGGATTTCCATCGGATGCGGTCATCACCGTGTAGCGGGTTCTGTTGATGTAGATCGAGCCCTGCCTCGCGCCTTTTGTCTCATCGGTGATCGTCTCATAGATGTCAAGAGCCTTCGTGTTTTCGGTTGCGGCTGCATGTTCCACATAAATGTAGCCGTTTACAGTCAGCAAATCCACTTGGGCGTCTCCAAACGTGAAAGCCCCCGTCACTGTAAGATTCCCTGCAGTAAGGGTGTCTTTCACATACATACGTTTTACAACGTCTCCATCATACGTTACCATATTAACACCTCGATTATTACCCCTTTGGGCACTAAATAGTTTGAGGTTTGATTGTTTTTAAAGCTTTTGCCCCGTTTAATATACATCCAGGTGAATAATATTCTAGTAAATCAAACCGTTCTTTCTTTCTTTCCAAATAAATAATGGCATTTTTATACAAATAATTTCTGATTTTTATTGCATTGCCTCTTCCACAATATGCAAGGGATATAACATTCAAATCTCCCTCTTTGTGGCGTTTTTTTAATTTGGTTTTTGATACCCCGCAATTCTGAATAAGAATATCTTGGCATTCTTGAATAAATTCGATATTCCCGATCATAGATACCCAAGGTTTTTTTTCAACGCCACATATGCATCCATCTCCATCAAAATATCCACGAATAAAATGATGTAAAAGTTTCGGCATAATGTGGGGTATATGTACTCGTGTTGTTTTACGAGGTATGCACCCGTGTTTTTTTAATCCCGCGCATAATTTTTTCGATCCAATGTGCATCGATGCCATGTGGGATGTTTGTTTCCATACTTTATTATGCACATAATATTCCTTAATTGGATGTTTGCTTTCTATATCAGTTTTAAATTTCTCCAAATGGCCTTTATCTTTAAATGCTAGATTACACAATATCATATTTTCGTCAGTAATACATCCATCTGCCATCAAAAATCCTAACCAATATGCTTTTTTCTGACTATTAATATTATCAAAAAAATTTTCATTGATATCGTAAAATCTTGTTAAATTAAATCCTTTTGGACGACATATAAACCCTCTTCGTTTTAATAATGCCCACATCGCACGAGGTGTAAGTGGATATTTTAATGATAAAATTGCAAGGCTGGCTCCTTCTTTATACGCCCACATTATATCTAAAATATCTTGTTCTGTAACTTTTCTTGGTGATAAACGTCTCATATACATTCATCTATATATATAACCTTATAAACGATATGTTTCGTAGCCTATGAAACTTAAATATTGTAGCTTATGATTTTTTTAAAGATAGAAAAACAAAAAAAAGAAGAAAAAAAAGAAAAAATTCACCGGTGTTTAAGCAATACCGGTGATTTTCGCGAGGCCTTTGGGCCTTCCTGCAGTCAGTGCATAACGGAGATATGCAACGATATTGAGGTGCTTTGACCTAATATCCTTGTCCATCTCAGTAGTCAGGGGTTCCCTCTCGTAGTACTTCAGGGCCGATAGGTCAGTGTTGACCACAAGGGCGTATGTAGATGCCGCCTGCGATGTCGAAAGGATGTCGACTCCGAACGGGGTCGGGTATATGCCTTTCTGCACCAGGGATGCATCTCCATAGTTGATGTACTTCAGGAGGTTGGGGTCCGTCCTCACATACTTGAAGGCGTTCGGGTGAAGGATCAGGTACTTCTTGCCGTCACCTGCATCGTCTGCCTCCAGTTTTGCGAGGGCACCAGATATGTCGGTCAGAATGTCCGCGCCAGCTGCGCTCCAAAGTGCTGCTGCAGCCTGGTCGTGGCCGACTGACGTCCATGTCTGCCCTTCATACGTGCCTCCAGCTACGAAGGTATTGATTGCCGTGAGACAGTCTGTGTTTATCGACCTGGCAATGCCGAAGCCGATCTGTTCCACGTAGTCATTCACGAGATCCCACCTTGCGTCCTTCACCCAGTTAATGGGAAGGCGCGGTGCGATGCCGAGGTCCTTCATAGTTGCGTATTTCCTCGTGAAGGCGAGAACGCCAGCCGGGTACTCACCAGACTCTGCTACTACGTCAGGTGCGAGCCAGCTGTCGGTCACGTTGAATTCCATCACGGGGCCGTTTGCGGCATAGGTCTTGAAGAGGAGAGGATAGATTATCTTTGGCTGAAGTGCCTTGATAATCGTGTCATCTACCTGCTCCTTGAACAATGCCCAAGATGTTGCGCTTGATACACTTGCCATTTATATCACCTTAGACTATTGTCAGGAGCACCTGTGCCTGCACCACTGGGGCTAATGTGCCCGCCACGAGACACTTGCCAAGCACTGCGCCGTAAACGGCCGCGCCCGGGGTGTGCGTGCGGATAGTTCCAGTTGTGAAAGCCTCCACAAGTTCTCCCTCATCAACAGCGCCGTTTCCGACTGTTACGAAAACGACACCTCGTGTTAGAACGGTCACCAAGTCGCCGACTGCAACCTGATCGTTTGTTGCCGTCCTGCTGACCCTGTTCCCGCTCACTGCTACTCCGATCACGGTTGTTGCACCGGTCGTTGCACCACTCACAGTTCCATCATTATTGAGCATAACGACGTCGCCGAGAGTGATTGGAGCAGTCTTAACAGTGAAGGACAAATACTGTCCATCCTGTTTGAATATCGGGGTTGATACTGTTCCTGCCATCCAAAATCACCTTTTATTCAACTTGGGCATTTGGGTTGCGGAAGCACATATCCCAAGCCGCATATTCACCGAACTTGTTCTTCCTTTCGGAAGCGCTAAGATCTGCAAATGTCTTGGTAGCTTTGGTCTCCTTTGGCGTGCCGAATTCCGGCATGCTTGCGACCTCAACTCTCTGCTTCTTTACCTCAATCCCTTCGAACGCGTCGCCGAGTGCCTCCAGTTGCTCAATTGATCTGTCCTGGAAGTGGGCTATCGCTTCTTTCTTCGTGTTGTACCTTCCGAGACTGACTGACTTGTCGGCTACCTCAGAAAGCATTTTCTTGTAGTACTTGCCGGCAATGTCTGCCATTTCGGTCGGTGGAGCCATCCCGCCTGGTGCTGCTCCGCCCATAGGTGCCGCACCGGGTGGTGCTGCTCCTGGCTCGCCTGCGCCAAGCTTCTCCTCGATTGCCTGAAGCCTCATTATGATGGCTTTCAGTACATCGACGATTTCAACGTCATCGTCCCCCTCGCCCGGAGTAACAGGCGCAGCTTCTGGAGCCGCTGAAGGCATACCTCCTTCTTGAGGCATATCCTCTGCCGCCATTGCTCCAACCGCGTCATTCGACTTTGCTGTCTGGTCGGTTGGATTGGCAGTCATCATAGACTGCCCTGCCTGATCCTTCTGATAAGGAGAGATCGGCATGTTTTGCTGCGGCTGTACCTGCTTTTGGGTCAAGGTGTTTGGACGTGACTGCTGGTTGGTGTACGAATCGGTCGCACCAACTCCCGCTGGTCCATCTGCCATTGTTTCACCTCGTAGATTTCTTGCCTCCTGAAAGATAGCTTCAGCGATTACCGCCTCTGTATCTGCCGGAGCGTTAGTAAGAGCGACATGTAGCGCCTTCTCCACGCGCGTGGGGATTGCGTATGCCGTCTTGCCACCATAAAGCTCATTGCGCTTGTGACCACATTCGGTCATGTTCTTGCCGCAAATACTGCAAGTCACATCGTCGGGATCAATGAGGACTCCCATCGATGCATAATTCAGTTCGCGCTTACCGTTTGAGGTGGCGCGGTGGAGTTTGGAAACGACGTCCGGATGCGTGACATCGCCTTCAACCCACAGGGTTTTCGACCCCTTGTCGTAGTAGGCCTTGCTCGTCCAACCAACGTCAAAATGAGGGGAATAAAGTTTGTCAGGTACGTGGCTGGATCCTTCCTTTCCTTCAAGGTCGTATTTGAAAGTAGTGTTAGAGAACATGGGCGCTATTTCCGTAAGGACTTCAGGCGTCCAGTAAAGTCCTTTCGCATTTGCACCGACGTGCATAAGAGGGATCTTAATGTGGGCAACCGTTGGATTTGACGCATCAAATCCAATGAATGCAAATTCCGAAGATTGCACGCAGTCGTTGAACTGCAGTCTGGCCTTAGAAGAATTCTCTGACATCAGTCGTAGTTGATGGTTTGTTGCTTAAAAAGATTATGATCCGTCGTTTTACGGGCTCAGTTCCTCGTATTGACGTTCGCAAAGATAAAGTGTGGTCATCACTTTCTTGGTTCTAAGATGCATTGTTTTCAGATATTCGCTGACGCTTTTACTTTCAATATACTGCGCCAAATAAGGGTATTTGGTTCTGGACAGCTCTGCAAGGCCGCGCGCCGTCGTCCAGGATCCTGCGAGGTCGTTGATGACGACGCGCAGGCACGTCCGAATCTCGTCCTGTCTTTGCTCCTCCTGTTGGCGCTTGGAAAGCGGCTTGTCCTGTTCATCATGATTTATAGCCCGCTCGCCACGTATAGAATGCAGCCCTATCACTACCATTTGTGTTTGTACTTTCAACTTGACACCCTCCGGTCGCCCGAATTGCGATGGATCGGAATAAGAATGGTCTGTAATAGACAAATTATTGGTGACTTTCTCAGAGTTTTTTGACATCCTTGTGCTCTCTACCCATCTCGGACAGATTCGACACCGTTGTTGCGGCGCCGCTCGCACTACCGGAAGAAGCTGCTTCTGCAGGCTCGAATTCACCCATGCGCCTCAAGCCAGCCCCGATGTCAGGACGATCGCCACGACCCGACAACCATTTCAGGAACAGATCTTCCAAATCCTCTTTATTCTCTGTTTGTTTGTGGAGCCACTCTTCCCAATAACTTGCGAAGATTTTCAGTGGCGGTTTCTTGTTCGTACAGTCTTTGTTTCTGTCAATGGCATCCGTAAAATCATCTGCGGATGCGATTTTCCCTTTCTGTTCCATGGCAAAATATATGTCCTCTCCTTTCTTCTCCCCGTACTGCTTTTTCAGGGACGCCATGATCTTTCTGTTGACTGGCATGTTTAGAGCACCTTCAATTCTATATTTTTCTTGATGTCGACCTTTATGGCATCCTTCCCTTCATTGCTTCCTGCCTGTGGAATACTGTCGACCACGGGAATACCTTTATCTCGTCCGGAAACACTATTATTACTTCCTGTGTCGTTTTTATCTGTCATCTTTGCTCGGCTCTTTATCCATTCAAATGACTGAGGGGTATTTTGTGATTGCCTTATTGCAGCATCGACTGCCTTCATCCTTTCAGCCTGATGTTCCTGGAGATCGCTCTTGGGTAAGGGGACTATACCCATCGCGTTGTCCGATTCGGAACCGGATGAAGTGATTGCATAAAGAGGCATACCTTTTGGCAATTCACCAAGCTGGATCACGCGCTTAATGGCATCCTGGAAACGCATTGCGCCTTTGGATTTATTTTCATTAATCTCAGAAAGAGGCTGTTTTTCCTCGGCATTCTGCGGCCATTCAGATTCCCTAACGGACGTTTTACTAAAATCACCGTCCTTATTTACGGCGTAAATATGATCGCGTCTTTCAACGTGTCCAACAGTCAAATTCAACGGTTTTTCTTTGTCTATCATAAGATCCCCTCTCTAGTTTTCAGTCATGCCACCGTCGATCTCCAGACGCTTCGGGCGAATATCCATCTTATCTTTTATACTCCCCATTTTCTGCCCCATGAACGGGCCGGGCTTAACACTGATATTCATTCCCAAATCTGGCTTATTATTCCTTTCGGTCGGTGAATTAACCATAAGTTCTTTGAGTCTTTTCGCCATTTGATATTTTGGCTTGTTCTGTGTGATGTTTTTCGATTTCCATGTCTGCTTGATTGTGGATTGGGGCGTGACGTGCTTGATGCCAAGAACCGCGCTCTTCCGTTCGCCGGATCCATCGCCTCCCTGTCCGTAAAATTTGGCCATGCGCTTCTCACCTGTGATAGTGCGTCCGCCCGCAGGCCTGCCCGCCACGCTGAACCCGCCTTTTTCAGCTGTTTCCATGGCATATTTTTGCATAAATCTGTCGCATGCATCCTGCCCTTCGAACGTCTGCTGGCCTGGAACCTTCGCTGCCGTTGTCCGTGCCTTCATCTGCCCCAAAGTCGGGGAAGCTGCAGGCACGACAGCCGACGGCATTTCAGGCGGTGCCGCAGGCGGCGGTTCAGCCATGCTAGCAGGATCATGTTCCTTGTAATAAGCCTGCTGCAGTCCACGCTTGCGGCTCATAAGCTTCCGCTGCCCTTCCCATGGACTCATGGTTTTTGGCTGCGTGCGTGCCTTCTGGACTGCGCTGCGTGCATAGTTCATTTGCTGCATCAGATCCGATATTGCGCCGCCGGAAAGTGTTGTTTGAAGATTCGATTGAAGTTTGGATACTTTTTGGGGCTTTTGCCACAGAAAACTACGCGAGCCTTGTGGAAGGGCTTGTCTTGGTGGAAGACGTGCTTTTGTTGGCGCAATTCTTGGCGCTGCAATAGGCTCTTCCGGTTCACTTGGCATATAACTGCGCAATTCGTTCTGTATGTCGGCCCATCCCGGATCCTCAACCTCGCCCTTTCCGGAAGGCTCAATCGGTTTTCCGCGTTCAACTATTTCTTCGGGTTCGACTTCAGCTTCCAGCTCACGCCGCGCCACTTCTTCGGATGGCAATGCGACACCGCGCGGAGTCGCTGAAAGCATATTCTCTATTCTTTGGACATAAGAAAGATTGGAATCGGTCTGAGTAGGCATTTCCTCCTTCGGAACTTCCTTATTGAATGCCCACCACATCGAATAGAAAGGTGTTACCAACTTTGATAGTTGTTTCATTGCATTTGGCCCGAGATTCAACATCTTGCCGTATTGCTTGAGCATCGCCAAATTTCCTATTCCCATTCCAAGCAGATCCTGCGATGCCTTGTAGTTTGCTTGCAATGCCTGCATTTCCTCAGGGGTATATGTGTACAGGTTCTTTTCAGGATTGTCGAGATCCCGCATCATCAGCGGCTTGTCGGGGCCATATAGCTTTCCGGTCAACGGGCCCTTTTTGAATTTGGACATGTCCTGAATGATCATCATCGGGCCATAGAAAAGCCGCAGAAATTCAAGTGCATGGATCTCCGCTTCCTCTGCTGTCGGATCTTGCTTGCTCTTTGCCGCTTTCCTCAGTTCGTAAATCCTCTTTTCAAGAGCCACTGGATTTGTTTTTTCATGTTGGGTAAGATGCCTTGCAGTCGTAAAGGAGGGCATGTCCGGCAGTTCTATGGGTGTTGCCATATCCGGAGCCTTGAGTGCAAGTTTGTTGTTCGTGGTCCGATACACGTAGGGCGCATCCGCTGCATCAATAACGCCGTATCTCTGCAATTCACGAATTGAATCATCTACCAAGGTCGGGACAAGGCCTGCTATGATCTTGGGTAGCCTCTCCTCATAATCTTTTTTGAGCAAATGCGCATGATACGTGACATCCTCGCCTTTGTTCAATCGGTCAATATAACTGTTCAGAGTTTCCGTTGCCGCAGTCTGCTTTCCTTCGGATTCCTCACGCATAAGCCTAAACCTTTCTTTCGCCGAAGGTGGTATCACACCCCTTACCGGGAACATCTTTTCCTCCTCCGCCTTACCTCGGAGCGAAGGGAATGGGAATATTTCCTGGACATACCTAGCTACTTCCTCAGGCGGGAATCCAAGTTTTTCGTATGTTCTCTTCAATGCAGCCTCGGGCAATTGCGCAGCGAGCGCATCGCGGGCGGACGTAAGTTGTTTGTAATCCCTGGCTTTCTGCTGCAAGGTCGCCAATGGTAGTTCATTGCCTGCCGGATCTTTGCCGGTCTTGATCATTGATTTCAACAGGTCAAGCTGCCCAGAATATCTCTTCAGATCGTTCAATCTTTCCAGATTGACGATGGATTTGAGCATCGGTATGTCCCCTGGCGGAATCGTGCCTTTGAGGTACCTCTTGAAAGCATCCGAAATCGGCTGATCCGCCTTGTAAAGTGTCCGGACAAGCGGCAGGTATTTGCCAATGCTTTCCTGCTTGAGCGCCTTGGCGCCCTTTCTTCCGGCAGTCCTGGAAACAGAGACATTTTCCATTCCCGACATCGCTTCCTTGATGGAATTCAGGATCGTGCTTTCCTTCTGCCCTTCCTGTCCGACATACCCCGGGGTAGGTGCAAGTTTCGCGCGCGGAATCGCTGCATGCTGATATTTTTCAGTTATATTGCCAAGATCAGGGTGATATGCCATGCGGAACATTGTTACAATATCCGGATCGCTGAAGATCTTTTTGCCCATTTGCTGTGCCTGATTTGAAATGCCCTCGTATTGCTTTATCAGCTTGGTACGATCCTTGGCGCTAGCTCCCTGCAATTTTGACGCATACACTTTTGCGCTCAGGGCATATTTCTGGCGCTCAATCTCCCTGAACGCCTCTATCATCGCCTGAAGTTTGGATCGTGACGAGAAAAGGTAATTGCTGGCTGCCCTGGTGTCAACAGGCTTTTTGTCCTTTCCGGAAGACAGAACCTGCTTTGCGAAATTCACCGCCTGGGGTTCCACCATGTCGGGCAATGAACTGCGGATGAGGGTAAGATACTGCCTCATATTGGTCGGGAACTGCTGGGTTCCGGCATCAAGATACCGTCCTGGATTGTTTACGATGTCGGCTTGGTGCTGAAGGAATGTATTGTCTATATGCTCGACTATATCATCCCTTTCCTGTTCGGTAAGCTGCATCTGGCGAGGGAATTCCTTGTTCTGGAGATATGAAAGCGCCTCAAGGAAATAAAGCTTGTTCCTGTTCGATATCTTCCCGGTCCTGTCCTCATAGGCAAGATCCTCCGCCACCCTTGCCTTGACCTCAGGGTATTGCATTGCTGTCCTAATCATGTTCCAGATCTGATTGCCTTCGATGTTGCCCCTGCTCCTGAGCAGCGCGCTGGGCATGCCACGCATCTCCGCAAGCGCAAGATCGTCTTCCGTAACACTGCCTCCGGACACATCTTCGGTCGTGTCACTTGGTTCGGGCTTGAAATCCTCCATCTCCGTGCGCGATGTCGCGCCGGGACGGCGCTTGGGGCGAGATTCCATCTGAAGCTGTGTTGCAAGGGAGGGCTTCCTTGACATGCCCTGTCTGGCTCCCTTCAAAACGTCTATATTGGACTGCTCCTGCTGTTCCTGCGCATGCTGGCGCATCCGCTCCTCATCCCATACCTTGGTATGCGGGGCCTGCTTCCACACTTCCGCAAAAGGTGTCACTGCCGGTTTCTTGAGAAATGATGATACGATGCCTTTCCTTCCCGATGCCAGTTCGTCCTCATATGCCTTGTGCAGGAACTCCCTGAGATTGAACGTGTCCTTGTTTTTGGCATTGGCCAAAAGCTTCTCAAGGAAGATCTTCTGTTCCCTGCTCAGATCGGGGCGTTCATTGATCTCGGACATCAAAACCCCGCTGAACTGCCCCGGAGCGAACCTTGTCTCGCGCCTAGTCTTCGGAAGCTCGACACCCTGACGGTATGCTTCACGCTGTTCATCCTTGAACCGCTGCTTTCCAGTCTCGTCGGCCTCCAAATTGGACAAATATTCCTGCGTCTGCGGGCCCACACCACCCGCCGCGAGCCAGTCCAGGATACCCAACGCGCCCCGCGTCTCGCGCGCGCGCTCGCGTTCCTTGACAGCTTGTTCATATGGCCCTGCACGCAGTGCAAACGTGCCACGGCGCGCCTTGGGGTAATCCAACCCTGCCATTTTAGAGAATTCCGGCATTGTCAGATCGCGCTTCAATGCCTTGGTTTCCCCTTCATAATCGGGTTCGCCAGGAGATAACGGTGCCTCTTTTACCTTCGGGGCTTCCTGTACTCGAGCATTTACATCGGTTACAAATTTCTTCAACTCGGCGCTAGTAAGCCCCTTTTCCGACATCGTTATTTTGCCCATGTTGCGAAGGTTTGTAAGTTCTATACGCTCCCTATATGCAGCATCATTCTCTCCCTTGAGCCTTGGCGGAAGGATGCGCGGCCTGGGTATCCTCCGCTCCTTCATTTCGAGCTTCCTGTTCTCCTCCTCGATCTTCTGCTGGCGAACCAATTCCTGCCTTTCCATGGCTTCCAGACTTGGTTTTGGCGGAAGTCTGTTGGGCTTGATTTCCGCAGTCTCCAGATCCGCCATATGGGGCACTCTGTAGCTATGCTTGATCTTGGACGACTTCTTGGCAATCCTGTTGAGTTTTGCCTTCAACGGATCCTTCATGCCAGGTTCGGTGCCTCGTTGCGTAGAAGTAGGCCTGGCGGTCATGAATCCGCGCCGCTTGGCGCTGCTGATGCGGGCCTTGATATTCGCGGTGGGGGTGATGGTAAAGCGCGCGCCGGGTTGGGTGGAGGATTTCTCCTTGAAACCGTAATGCTTGCGACTGGCAGTTTCGAGAATCTTCACGTTTTGATCCTGAAATTCCTTCAGGAACCCGTCGCATTTTGCTTTCATAGGATCACTATACACTGTGCTCATCAATAGCTCTCAGATTCCGTGCGTGACTTGGTTTTCTCTTTACCAACGCTTTAAACTTTTGTGTGTGCCCTTGCAGATCTTCCTCATCGCTTTGCTCGGCGCATTTTGGTTCGTGAATATGCTTTCTAAGCATCTCCTCAGCTTCCGGAAGATCCTGTATTCTGATTTTCTTCTTGGGTGTCTTTGTGGCTTTGTCTGCTGTTGTCACTGCGTGATCCTCATCCATTCCTTTCTGAAAAAGCGGATTATTGAGATTGCTTGCCCCAATAGTACGTTTTTTATCATTGTATACTAATTTCCCTTGTGCAGGAGGATCGTTTTTGCCGTAGTCTCCAATACTATATATTTTTTTTACGTGGGGCGCCGAAGTTGGCTCTTCGCTGGCGCTTTCAAACTGCCAATTCTTTATCGGCTTCTGGTAATTTTCCCTCATAACAACACCTCAAAGTACTCCATGATGCTCACATCGGAATTTTTGCTCTCCCATTTCATCCTGAGCCACGAACATTTTGCGGCGGCAATAGGGGCATTTTCTGTCGGAAATATGCTCCCTCGGAACGATCTTGCCAGAAAACTCCGTTGCTCCTTTCTTTCCGACAGGCCCTGCAACATGGATCTCGTCATCGTCCGCAAACTCCAGACCGCCCTTTCGCGCCTGCGCCGGATGAGACATTGCCTCGAGCCGCTTATAATAATTCTGATCCGTTTCTCCGTTCATTCTACCGAATTTTGTTTCCTGTTCCTCCTGGAACAGATAGGACGGAGCGCCGGGAGGCAATGGTGCCGCCTGTTGCGGTGGCGGCGCGGGCTGTGCTGTAGCCGGCGATCCGGGTTGATTGAGAGGAACGGGCTGCGCAGAAGGCGGAACCTGTTGGGCAAGAGAATCAGTCGGTTGCTTGAGGAATTTTGCCACCAAGTCCTTTTGTGCCTGTTGCGGCGTGGGAGGGAGAGATAGCCTCCTGCGCGCCTCGTTCATGTCGATTATGGTGCTTTGAAGCATTGCGATCGTATTCTGGATCTCGATCGACTCATCGGTCATGATCATCTTGCGCCATTGTATCTTGACGTGCGGAACATCCTCTTCGGGCATGCCAAATTTGATGGCAATCGCAGGATAGACAATTTTTTTCTTTACTTCTTCCGCAAAGTATTCCTGCCTGTCCTTCATCTCCTTGATGAATATCTTGTCCTGCTCTGCGATCATGCGGTCGGTAGTGCCTCTCGGCTTGAAGTACGTCTCGGGCACGCCGAGGGCGGCGAATATCTGGGTATCGTTGTCCGCGATCATGTCGAATATCGAGGAAAATCCTTTCGATACTCCGGTAATCACGTTGCTTGCCCATTTGTTCGTGGTTATCAGATCCGACGTAGGCTCCATGTCCTCAAGCTGGTTCTTCATCGAGGTCATACGAGTCGTGACCTGGTTGTTGTTCAGGCCTGTCGGGTCGAACTGCCAATGCACTATCGGCTTGGAGTAGTGCTTGTAGATTATCGGGCTGATGATGGTGTAGTCGAGGCGCGCCTGGGCCGGCTCCATGCAGGCACGAAGCACTGAAAATCCAAACGGGTACTCGGTCCAATCCTGCTGCTTCAGATGAAGCAAGTCCTCGGGCGGTATTATGATTGGCGTCGGGTACGTCAGCGCAATGTTCTGGATCAGGTTCGGGTTGGGCTTGTCGTACGGATACGGAACGAGCACAGTGCCGCCAATGATTGGAGGAAGATAGATGTAGAACAGAATCTTCGTCGTCATCGGGTCGAGGAAAATCTTTAACCTCTCAGGCTGCAGAATCGTCAGCTTGTTGGGAATACCGTCCTGGTCACGGCGAATATGCACGTAGGAATTGCCATAAATATCCAGATGCGCCGAAACCTTCTTCAGGAAACGCCCGTTCATATTGAGCTTGTCGAAGAGAAGTTTCTGGGTGAACTTGACCACACGGTCGTCTTGATCCGTCAACGGATCATCAACTACATCAAAACGTGCACCGAGACTGAGATTGGCTCTCTTCGAAATCGACGCGAGAATGTAACTGACATTGTACACAATGTCAACTATTTTCACGATAAATATTTTTCAATATTTATCATTGTGTATAATTCTCCGGCGATTTGATGGCTGTCAGACTGAAATTTCAACGGAAAAAAATAGAGTAAAATCCACGTTTTTCCAACATTGACCAGCCTGACATGACGCGTCCGTTAATGATGTAAATTTTATCCCCCGACGTTTATATGCCTTCAACAACTTACAAAGTTGTTAAAAGTGTCATAGTATGAGGGATACCAATTACACGGTCGTCTTCAGCCGTCTCAACCAATGCACGTATTTTACTGTCCCTTGCTGGATAGTTCATATTCACTTAGACACCTCTCAATCTCATCAACACAACGAGATGGATTTGCCTTAATATCTGTTTCCCAGAAACGAAGGACTGTCCACCCCATAGATAACAGTGTTCCTGTCACAATTCTATCTTTTTCCCATATCTGTGATGCTTTGTGACCGCGTCCTATTATATCATCGAATAAATATTTAGTTGGATCAGCATGCCAATAATCACCATCAGCAAATATCGCAATAAGTTTTTCTGGAATAATTATGTCTGGTTGGCCAAAAAGCTTACTCTTCAATTTAAATTTAATTCCTCTAATCTTTAATTCCTTCTGAAGTGCTATTTCAATAGATGTATTACAAAAAGGAAACGTGTTTCGAACAATTCTCCCTCTTGCCGCATATCTTATTTTTTCTTTGGTTTCTTCAGAAAGTTTCATTCCTTTACGACCCAAACCAATACGTTTACAATGTATTGCTGAATATTTTCGCCCCTTCAATTTTTGCCCCCATGGGTGGGCTTTTCCACTTTGAGATTGTGACATTTTTTGACGTATCTTCGCTGAAAGTTTAACCGCATACCGTTTATTTGGAAGGCGATCATTTATCCATACCTCTCGTTGTTTTTGAATATACTTTGGATTTTGCCCTCGAAGTATTGCGGCTTTAGAAAGTTTCTTTTTTACACTCAATCGTTTTGCAGGATTATTGGTCTGCATAAAATTTTTCAATTTTTGATTACCGCGTAACCAATGATTTCGTAACCACTTTCCTTTAAGCACCTCCCCTCCGCACCCGCACTCGCACAACTTATTCACGCATATCACCAGTTATATTAACCATATACTACTTATAATACCATCACGGCGAACTCACATATGCGGTTTGATTACCGATATTGTGCAGGTCCAAGGCATTTCTGGCATTGTTTGCCCCGTTCATAATGTCGACCAGGAAGATCGAATAATCCTCGTAGCCTGCATCTTGGATTGGCATAGTTGCCATAACTTCGTCAGCGAACTTCCAAACGAAGGTGTCATACATTTGGCGATAATACTTCGATTGCTCCATGAAATCCTTGAACGGCTTCTGCACGGAGACACCGTCTATTGCAAAATTGACGTTACCAGAATTGATGATGTTTTGAGCCCTCCACTGCGAGATATACGACGCAGTGAGATACTTGAGTGCAACCTTCTTTGCACTCGGGACGGAAAAGTTAATGTCAAGAAGCATTTCTGTATTTGCCGCAATCATAAGCGAATACATTGTGGTGTCGTCTGGCGCCTGCGAATCAGAAAGAGCCATGAATGAACGTACTTCGCGCGGCGAAATTACGGGAACGGTCGAGATACTGTATGCATCCGACGGCAATGTTTCAATATTCTCCACATCATCATAAAAGGAAATCTTGAAAAAATCCGTCGGCGCTACATTCTCATCCCAGTAATACGTGTAACTGATATCAAGTTCCTTTATTTTGGTGTAAGGACCAATCTCACTCGTAGATCTATAAACGAAAACACGGGTCCAACGAGATCCAATTTCCGGTTTTTCCCATCGTATTAGAACACTCATAATCTCGCCGTCCTTATTTTCTTTTCGCTTCTTTTAAACCTTCTGCTTCGTTGCGCCTCATTTAGTTTACGTATCGTATACTACAACCATAGGCCAGTAATTCTCGTATGGCGTGTAGCCTTCTATGACCGCACCCTTTGCCTCGGATTGGTATAGTTTTCCGTATATGCTGGCGCTTTTATTGCTTGATGCTGAATCAAATCCATGCTCTATTGCCGCCTGTGATGATGCGCCTGCTATAATGGCCCACATCGCCGCGTTCTTCGAAGATGTAAGCGGGATCTTTCCGAAAATCGCTGCCGATGTTGATGATATTCCCACTGTAACTCCCCACGCGCATGCCCCTATCGCGGAGTTGCCCGATTCCATACCCTGGAGATATGCCGATTTCATACTGGTTGTCGCCTCATATCCCCAGATACGCCCGCCTTTTGAGGACGTGGTAATTTCGTATCCGTGTATTAATGCGTCTTTGGTACTGGAACTTAACTCCCAACCCAAGACATAGGCGTTCTTTGATGATGACGCCGTGTCAAACCCATGTATAAGGGCGTTGAAAGCCGTCGGCCCCAGGGTGAATCCCCATATGGTGCTGCCAAACGACGATGTGCCGATTTCATAGCCATGAATAAGGGCATTGTAGGCTACTGCCAAATCGGTAAATCCATCTATAAATCCTGAAACCGCCGATGATGCTGTCGCATACCCCCATATTGCCGCATCTTTTTCATCGAATGATGTCTCATAGCCCCATGTGACCGCATCCTTTGCATCGGATGTCGAATCATATCCCCAGGTGTTTGCATTGAAAGATGATACTTCCTGGATTTTGCCGAATATGGTTGCCGGGAATAGCGAAGAATCTGTTTCATACCCCCACGTTACTGTATCCTTTGAATCCGTGGTGTTTTCCCATCCGGTTACTACGGCATTCTTGACGCTAAATGTGCTTTCGAATCCATGCACAATGGCACTCGTTGCGGATGTTGACCCGAGTACTCCTTGTATAACCGCATTGGTTTCGCTGGCTCCAACTTCCCATCCCGTAATCCTTGCCGAAAAAACGTCGCTTGTGCTTTCGTACCCCCAAGTATTTGCGCCAAAAAAGGATGTCTCCTGAATCTTACCGAATATGGTGGCCGGGAACGAGGAAACATCCGTTGCATATCCCCATACTACTGCATCAACTGACGACGTCTCCTGTATCTTGCCGAATATAACCGCTGGGAACAATGAGGAATCTGATTCAAATCCCCAAATCTCGGCTGAAATTGAATTTGCTTGTATTTCATAGCCCCATATTACCGCTGGATTCTCTGAACTAGGCGAAAGCGATCCTTCGATCACTGCCGCAGTGTAGGACGATGCCGTGTCGAATCCCCATACCAAAGCGGACTTCGTGTCTACGGTTGACCCCCAACCCCAAATAACCGCATCAGTAAACGATGTTTTCTGTATCTTGCCAAACACAACCGCAGATGTTGGCGAAACGGCCGTATCAAACCCTAGAACAAATGCATTTTTCGTATCGGATATTGACTCATAACCCCATGTAATTGCGCTTTTTGCCTCTGAAGTTATGTCGTAACCCCATGTAATTGCGCTTTTTGCCTCTGAAGTTATGTCGTAACCCTGTACGTATGCATCATATTCAGAATATGAACTTCTCCTGGGCCAGCCAAGTTGTTCATACCCGAGTTGAAAAAATCCAAGTTGTCCCATGGGTATCTCCTAGCCTGTGTAGTTCTTCCATATCGTCGAAAGGATGTTCTCGTAGAACGTCCCGATTATGTTGGTCAGGCTTTCGCCCTTTGCCGAAATCACGATTGTACTTGAGGAATTGTTGTAGGTCACCATGCCCATGCCATTGTAGATGAGCCAGTTTGCCCCAAGATTAACTGAACTTGTGATGTTGCAGTTGTCCGCGAGGTTCAAAGTCCAGTTGCCGGAGACCGGTGGAGTGCACGAATCGACCACGTTGTCGGTGGTTAGCGGGGCATTGTCCTGGCATCCAACAAAGTTGCACGAGAACTTTCCACCAGACGTTGTATTGCTATACGGGAAGCCTGTGCCTTGAGTGCCGATGTATAATCCAATAATTGATGAATTGTTTGTTCCTTGGATTGAAATGCTTCCGTTCATCACGTTCGCATAAATATTTCCCTGGTTCTTTCCGTCATAGGTGCAGTTATAGAAGTTCGAGCCGTTCGCGTCCGTGACGTATGCCCCGCTTGTCGCGGTGAAGTTGTTCAGGCAGAAGGTGTTGCCGCCCGCGCCT
>Ga0247841_10001591_pt1 | contig 49851 bp, 53 predicted proteins | sample LaCruzMarch2015__2_FD_192410 | JGI IMG/M metagenome (GOLD analysis project Ga0247841, IMG submission 192410) | Freshwater microbial communities from meromictic Lake La Cruz, Castile-La Mancha, Spain - LaCruzMarch2015_18m | ecosystem: Environmental > Aquatic > Freshwater > Lake | place: Spain... | reverse complement strand
TGGGTCACGAGGATGATAGTCTTGCCCGCGCGATGAAGGTCGGAGAAGATTTGCATGACCTCGAGGCCGGTCTGTTCGTCGAGGTTGCCCGTAGGCTCATCAGCGAGGATGACGGGTGGCTCATTGGCGAGAGCGCGTGCAATGGCGACGCGTTGGCACTGTCCACCGGAGAGTTGGGTAGGGGTTGAATAATAACGGCCTTTGAGTCCCAGCTGATCGAGCAGAGCTTTGCCACGCTCTTTCATCCTGCCATTGTTATTTCGCGCATATTGCATGGGCAGGCAGACATTTTCGAGGCAGGTGAGATGAGAGAGGAGGTTGAACGATTGGAAGACCATGCCGATCGTTTGGTTACGGACGTGGGAGGTCTCATCGTCGGAGAGGGTGGAGACCTCCTTGCCGTTGAGTTTGTAGCCACCGGAGGTTGGGCGTACGAGCAAGCCAAAGAGGTTAAGCAACGTAGATTTGCCTGAACCTGAGGGGCCCATGACGGTGAGGAAGGCTCCTTGCGGAACAACGAGGGATGTGGGACGAAGCGCGTCAATCGTGACGCCTCCCGCGTGGAACTGCTTGGAAAGTTTGAGGAGTTCGATCATAACTACAGAACGGTCCGTATCAGCAGGACACGGTCGCCCTCCTTGACTCCCTCTGTCAGTTCGATAAAGTCCGCCGAGAAGCGTCCGGTTTTGACCTTGCGCTCCTCAAAAGCGTCCTTGCCTGTCTCCATCTTGATATAGGAGGCGCCTTCACGCGAATAGACCGCCTCGATGGGCACGTAAAGGGTCTCTTTAATGGTCTCGATGATAATCTCTAGTTGGACAGACATGCCGGAGGTGACGCGAGGATCGGAGTTGTCAGTTGAAATTTTTGTCGCATAGACTTTCGGGCCTTGGGCATCCCAGTGGCGTAGAGTGGTAGCGGCGGCAGCAATTTCCTCAATGGCACCTTTGAGGAGAAGATCGGGGATGGCTTTTGTTGTGATATGGACGGGTTGTCCGATTTTGACGCGCGAGCGGAACTCTTCGGGGATACTGGTCTGCACACGAAAGCTCGACATGTCCGGGATGTAGGCGATGGTTTGTCCAATCCAGACTTCCTTGCCTTCGCGAAGCACGCCTCGATCTTCATCATAATAAGACGAGTCTCTGGGCTGGCCGTGGTAGAGTGTTCCATTGACAGGGGAGCGGATGTCGAGCTTCTTCATGTCAGCTTGGATATCCTTGATGTTAGAGGTCAACTCCTCAAGTTCGCGTTTCTGCGACTCGGCTTCGATAATCTTTTTTGTGAGACGTGTTTCATTGTTCACGATGCCACGTTGAACCGCAAGGGTATTACGCTTGACCGTCTCACGCGCCGACTGGAGCTTCTCAGGATGCTCATACCGCTTGAAGATACGCAACTCATGGAAGGCGGAATCAACCTCCTGTTTGGTGCTATCCACTTTTATCACGGCTTCATTGACCTTGCTTTCTGCCTCCATTTGTTTGTACTCGTCCATGGCATAGGCATCGGCAAATGCCTTGCGAGAGAGAGTCAGATCAGTATCGGCCTTTTCCATGGCATTGATCTTGGCTTCGACGCTTAGTTGGAGTTCGCGTTTTCGCTTGGGAGCATCCTCCTTGTCATACTTGTTGAAGGTGTCCACGGAGGTCTTCAGGGTATCCAAGGCGGTCTTCATGTCATTGATGTTATCCGCTTGGATCATTTCAATATCCTTTTCAGCCATGGCGATACTCAGTTGGGCGGTCTGCAGTCGTTGAAGGTATTCGGTTTGCACCTTTTTAAAATACTCATCGGAGATCCGAAAGATGACGTCGTTTGATTTGACGAGCGAGAGAGCTGGGGTCACGAAGGTCAGTTTTAACTCGTTACCACCTCGCATGCCTTCGAAGGCAAGACTATGATTTTTAATGGCTCCTAGTTGCCCGTCGGACCGGAAGACCACGGAGAAGTCTCCACGTTTCACCGTATAAGAGCGGTTAGAGGCCTGCTGTTGTTTGTCAGAGGCTCCCTTGTCGCATCCCGTTAATAGTAACAGGGCACTAACGCAACAACGCACTAAAGCACTAACGAACTTCTCTCTCATTCCGCACCCTTCTTCGGTGTTTTCTGTGGTTGCAGATTGTTAAGCGATTGATTCTTATCGAAGAGCTGGTTTTCGATCTGCTGCATTTTTAGTCGAAGGGGTTCTCCGATCTTTCCGCTTTGGGCCTCATCTCGGATTTTGGAAGTTTCCGGGGTGATCAAGTAGGGGGTCATGAAGATGACCAGTTGTGTGGTGATGGAGCGCGTGTTCTTGCCGGTAAAGAGCCAGCCGACGAGCGGGATGCGCCAGAGATAGGGGACATGCGTGTCTGTCTCCCGCTCCTCTTTACGCAGGAGTCCGCCCAGGACGATCATGTCGCCAGACTTGGCTTCGAGTTCCGTGGAAGCCGAGCGCAGGGCGATATAGGGGGCCTTGGAGATGAGATCGTAACGGGCAATGTTAGAGAACTCCGGATTGATGCGCAGACGGATGCGATCGCCGGCGATCATGACGGGACGGACGATGAGCTTGACCCCGACATTTTCAAAGCGCGTGGATTTGCTGATGCTACTGCCCGTCGTGGTTTCGGTCTCGATCGGAACCTTTTCACCCGTCGTGATATTGCCATCCGCGCCGCGACGGATGACGACATTTGGCGAGGTGAGGAGGCGTGCACAATCTTTGGTCTGTAGATAGTTGATCAGCGCCCAGACCTTGAAGCTGTCGTTACCGCCAAAGAGCCAGGTGCGTCCGCTGGTGCCGCCTCCGGCGGCGGCCTCCGCGTCTTTGATGCTTGTGTCAATCGCATCGTAGCCTGGAAGAATTAAATTACTGAAGATTTGGCGGAGCGGTTCCGAGTCGCCCATCTTTTTAAAGCCGATATCGACCTCTTTATTCAAGGCATCGCTCAACTCAAACTCCACGATGCGCGCCTCGACAAGAATCTGGGGGACGGGCTGATCTGCTTCTGCAATGATCTTTTTGATCTGCTCAATGCGATCAGCGGTGTCGGAGATGACGAGGATGTCATCCTCGCCGCTACAGGCCGCAGTTCCTGCGGGGGAGAGGAAGCTCTCGACGAGGCGGCGAAGCGTCTCTGCGCTTACATGCTGGCAGCGGACTGTATGAAGTATGAATTTTTCCTGCTGATCCGAGAGAAACTTCTCAAGAAGTTGAGAGTAATTGGTTTCATTTTTTCCAGGGGATGCCGAGGGTGTCGCGGTTACTTCAGACGTTGAGTTTGTCGTGCTCTCGTCGGCCTCATCTTTCTCCTGAGCCCGGAGCAGGGGTGAGTAGGTGAAAAGGGTAATGAGGAACGAAAATCTTAAAAACGGGAGAAGCGATTTCATGGCAAAATTCCTAAGTAATAATGTGTAAGTTGTTACTATGCCAAAATCCAGCTGGCAAGTGCAAGGAATACTTTTGCACTGTACGAGGCAGACTTGCCTTTTTGGCCAGGGTGAGGTATACTTTTAACGTCATGAGAATATCAGGAGGAGCATGGTGCGGACGTAAACTGAAGGCACCTTCCGGTGATGCGGTCCGCCCAACGCAGGATCGTGTGCGGGAGGCTATTTTCTCTATGCTCATGACGGTGACGCCCGATTCGACCTTTTTAGACCTCTATGCAGGGTCCGGGGCGGTCGGTTTTGAGGCCCTGAGCCGAGGAGCGAAATCGGCAACGTGGGTCGAGAAGGAGACTCGCCACGTGGCGGTGCTCAAGGAAAACTTGCTACTCTTGGGAACGGATAAGGGCGAGGTTGTCTGTTCTGAGGTGATGCGGTGGGTGAAGGGGTCCGGACGCGGACGGGCATTTGATGTGATCTATGCGGATCCCCCTTACCAGCAGGCGCATGAGATGGGGTTCGGCGACCTGATGAAGGCCTTGGCCGAGCAACAGGTCATCGCCAAACGTGGTTTTTTTATTGCAGAGATGGGCGAACGCCAAGCGGCAGAGGCGGTGCCCGGCTGGACGGTTTTACGTGATCGCACCTACGGCCATACGCGCGTGGTGCTCTACAGAAAGGAAGATGTTGACGTATGTATAGAATAGCGGTTTATCCAGGGACGTTTGATCCCCTGACCTTGGGACACTTTGATCTGATTGTGCGTAGTTCAGCGCTCTTTGACAAGGTGATCGTTGTCGTCGCGGGGGTTTCGATCAAAGCCACGGGCATGTTTTGTTTGGAGGATCGCATGAAGATGATCCGGGATAGCATTGCCGAGGCTGGGCTCAAGAATGTTGAGGTGGATCGCTTAGACTGCCTCTTGGTGGAATATTGTCGTCCCCGTAAAATCGGGGTGGTTGTACGTGGCTTGCGCGTTTATTCTGATTTTGAGTATGAATTTCAGATGGCACTCACCAATCGAAAGCTGGCTCCTGAAATTGAGACCCTCTTCATGATGCCAAACGAGAATTATAGCTATGTCACCGCCAGCACGATTCGTGAAATCGCGCGTTATGGCGGCGACACGAGTTCTTTCGTGCCCGAGAGCGTTCACGGGCATGTTGAACAGTACTTAAAGATGCATCCGGAGCACCAGCTTCGGACAGGAGGTGCCGTTGGAAACACAGGCGCGTTTGATCGTTGATGTTGCCCGGCTTGACGAGGACGGGGAGCGGTATCAGGGGGAGTTGTCCCTTGCGTTGCTCGACCTTGGGGAGAGCGTGGTATTTGCACCAAAGGGAGCTCTTGTTTATGATCTTTTTGCCCAAGCTTTGGGCACGGAGTTGCTGGTACGTGGCACCCTGAGCCTGCCCCTTAACTGCATTTGTGTCCGGTGTGGGGGCGAGTTTCAAAAAGTTGCCCAAGAACGTGATTTTGTGATCTCCATAGAAATTTCCGAGGCAACTGACTTCCTAGACTTGACCGATGAGGTCAGAGAAGCTATTATACTCGATCTTCCTGATTATCCGGTTTGTCACGAAGCCTGCAAAGGATTGTGTATGACCTGTGGGAAGAACCTCAACAAGGAGATCTGTGCTTGCCAGAAGGCGGGAAGTGATCGCCGGTGGGCTACGCTGGAGGGATTGTAAGATCATCCATTGTGTTCGTGATGAGGTGTGAAACATGATTTGGACTGTGCAAAGCACAGTTGCTGAGAAGAACAAGGAGAAATGAGAAAATGGCCGTACCAAAAAGGAAGAAGTCGAAAATGAGAATCCGCCAGCGCAAGGGGCATATTAAGGCAGAACTGGCGCAAGTACAGACCTGTCCGAATTGCGGCGGAATGCAACAGTCTCATCGTGTGTGCCACTCTTGTGGTATGTACAAGGGACGTAAGGTGCTGACGATTGAGGCTTAAAGAAGTCTCGCGAGGGCGACAATTTTATTTGTAAATAAGAATTAAGGACAGCTTCTGTTCTTAATTCTTTAACAGTGTTTATAGGGGGATTCCCATGCGGATTGCTTTGGATGCAATGGGCGGTGATCATGCACCCGGTGAGATTGTGCATGGAGCTGTTGAGGCTACTACAAAGCCTCACGGCACCATTACGCGTATCTTATTGGTCGGTGACGAACAAGCGATACATGCCGAGCTTTCAAAATATCCTCAAGTGAACATGAGCAAGATTCAGATTGTTCATGCCCCTGAAAATATCAACATGGATGAGTCTCCCGCCGCTGCTGTTCGCAAAAAGAAGCAGTGCTCGATCAATATCTGTATGGATTTGATCAAGAAGGGGGAGGCGGATGCCATGGTCTCCGCTGGAAATTCCGGTGCAGTTGCCGCGGCAGCGGTCTTTGCCTTGGGACGGATCCCAGGTGTGATACGCCCTGCTATCGCTGCGGCTCTTCCGACACGTCGTCGCGATCGCCCCATGCTCTTGCTCGACGCAGGGGCAAACATGGATTGTTCTGAGGATTGGATTGCGCAGTTCGCTGTGATGGGCGCTGCCTATTCAAAGGCGGTCTTGAAACAACAGGATCCTGTTGTAGGGCTGCTGAGCATCGGCACTGAGGATGGCAAGGGCAATGAAGTGACCAAGAAGGCCTTCCCGCTCTTGCAAAAGCAGAACTTTAGATTCCGTGGCAACATTGAAGGGCATGACCTCTTTATGGGAGAGACCGATGTGGCGGTCTGCGATGGTTTTGTTGGAAATGTTGTGTTGAAAACCTCTGAGAGCGTGGCCCACGCCTTGGGCTTTTTGATGAAGAAAGAGTTCTTCATGGATCCCGTGCGGATGTTTGGAGCCTTACTCCTGCGTGGCGCCTTGCAGAGTGTTAAGAAACACATGGACCCTGAGATTTATGGAGGGGCTCCCTTGCTGGGCGTTCCTGGGGCTGTGATCATTTCGCATGGTTCCTCTTCCTATCGTGCGGTTTATCATGCGCTGGTTGCCGCCGCTGCGGCTGCATCAAACAATTTGACGGATGAGATCGCCACACGCATTGCCGCGATGGACCTCTCTAAGCCAGAGTAGGAGAATTTAAGAATGAAAAAGATCGTTTATGTTGCCGGAATGCTTCTGGCGTCGCTTGTTCTGCGTGCTGAAGAGAACGTCGTGACGGAGCAGGAAAAGGGTGAAGGGTGGACGATGCTGTGGGACGGCACCACCACTGCTGGCTGGAGAAGTATAAAAACAAACGCCTTTCCTCAAAATGGCTGGGAGATCAAGGATGGAACCCTGTCCGTCTTGAAGGAAGTTTATGCAGGGGACATCATTACGGAGAATGTCTACTCGAACTTCATCTTGAAGGTGGAGTTCAAACTGACGAAGGCTGCAAATAGTGGCGTAAAATATTTGTTCAACCCCAAGATTAATGGGGGCACCACGCTGGAGTTTCAGATCTTGCATCCTGACCATCCGGATGCGAAGCTGGGCAAGAATGGTTGCCGTAAAGTCGGTTCCCTCTATGATGTGATTCCTGCGCCGACGGCTAAATTGCGTCCGCTCGATGAATGGAATAGCATCCAGTTGGTCTGTAACGGAAAGCAGGTCGAGCATTGGCTGAATGGCGAGAAACTGATCTCCTTTGAACGTGGCAGCGAGTCCTTCCGAGCAGCTGTCGCCCAAAGCAAGTTCAGTAAAGCAAAAAAATGGGGCGAAGCTGAGAGCGGTCATATCTTGCTCCAAGATCATGGCGATTATGTTTCGTATCGCAATATTAAGATTAAGGTCTTGAAGTAAACTTTCCGAGAGTTCCTATGTTTAGGCTTGTAACAGTTTTGACGGTCATTTGTGCAGTCAGTTCTGCATTATTGGCGGCCGTCTACACGTTGACTCAAGAGCCGATCGCGCAGGCCCTTGAGGCGCGCACAAAGGCTGCGGCGAGCAATGTCATGCCTGCGGGGCTTCCCCTCCCTGAGAAGATGGAGATTGTGCAGGGCGATGTCACAAATATATTCTATGCTGCTAAACAGGACGGGAAGATCGTCGCTGTTGCAATAGAAGGGCGCTCGAAGAATGGGTACAGTGGCGAGGTTGTGCTCATGGTCGGTATGAGCGCGGATGGTAAACTGATCAATTATGAAGTTCTGAGTTCCAACGAAACTCCGGGGCTAGGGACCAAGATCGCCGGAAATATTTTCAAAGGCCCACTGAAGGGGCGTTTTTTGAAGGATAATTGGATTGTTAAGAAGGACGGCGGGCAGGTCGATGCTGTGACCGCTGCAACCATCTCTTCCCGAGCAGCACTCGACTGTATCCGTGATGCGATCGACAAACGTCAAGCGCTTCAGCTCTAAATCATTTAAGTCATGAGAAACAAAAAAAACTCGTCCTGCCAATGTGGCGGACGAGTTTTTTTATAAAGGCTCTCCTTGCGGAAAAGCACTTTGACGGTGACGATTCTAGACTTCCGGCTTCGTCTTGCGCAATCCCAGACCACGATCGCCATCTTTCCACTGACCACGCTTCTTCAACAGATTGACGCGCTCGAAACGCTTCAACACATTACGTTTTGCTGTGATCTTGCCCGAACCCTTTAAGCTGCTATGCTGACTCATGATATTCTCCTCTTATCGCCCGCGCTACCTTCTGTCGGGCATGAAGTTGTATACTTTACCAAACTGGCCTTGGCTTTTCAACCGCGTTTTTTCATTTTCTCAAATCTTTTTTACTGCCGCTGTTTTCTCAAGAATCGTTGAGGTTTCAAATGGAACAGCGCTAGCAGGATCGCCAGCAGAGCTCCTGGAATCGCTAAAAGCCAGTCCCCCGCAGTGGTATAGAGCGAGGGTAATGGTGTCGTGGGGACAGCGAGGGGGCGAATGAGGAATCCATGAAAATCCGCTTGCAGCTCTTTGGACGTGAGCGCTGTTGTGCGTCCGACGGGGTCAACCGTTGCGGAGACACCTGAATTAGCGCAGCGAACCATCGGGACACCGTTCTCAATAGCGCGGAAGATGGCTTGATGAAGATGCTGAACAGGCTCAATAGAGCCATTGAACCAAGCATCATTGGTCACCAATGCGAGGATCTGAGCGCCCGCCCGTACCGCTTTACGGCTTAATTCGGGAATGGTGTCTTCAAAACAGATCAAGGCTCCAAGGTGGAGGGTGTCGCCGTTGGGGCGCGTGAGTTTCATGATGCTTGCATCACGTCCCGGCATGCAGGTGATGCCCGTTGGTGCGAGTTTCTGAAGGATCGGGAAGGTTTTATCAAAAGGGATGAACTCGCCAAAGGGAACAAGGTGCTGTTTGCGGTAAGAACCGAGCGGTTTTCCCTCCTTGTCAAAGAGCCAGGCGGCATTGTAATAATAAATGCCCTTGGGTGCGCTACGGGAGATGGGAACCTTCTCTGCTTCCATGACGCCGGACAATACGGGGGAGTCTGTGTTCTCGACACCGCTTCTTATGAACGTGAACGCATCAGGGTCTCCAGGGACGAGATATGGCACAGCTGTCTCATGCCAGATCGTCAAATCAGGACTGGCCAGCTTCGCCATTTGATTCTGCTCGCGGAATACGGCGCGTTGCTGTCTGATCAACTCCTGATTGTTGATGAAATAACAGGGAATATTCGGCTGAATAATTGCCATGCGCCAGATGGGATGGGTCTGCTCTGTTTTAATCCACGTGTTCACGCGGTTGAATCCCCAAGCCCAACAACAAAAGACCAGTCCGAAGGGGAGAAAGCTTTCGATCGAACGGAGCACTCGTTCAGGAAAGGCTGGAGCCGTGAAGGAGAGTCGCTTGAAACGCGCGACAAAGGGTTCTGTGGTTCGGGCGATGATGCTGGTGATCGATCCGTTGACGAGGATGACGAGAGCAGAGACGCCGTAAACACCTAGCACAGAGGCAATCTGCACGAGAGGTAAATTTGTGACTTGGCTGACCCCGAGAAAGTTCCACGCGAAGCCGGTGAAGACTTTGCCTCGCAGGTATTCGGTGCCGGCCCAGAGCAAGGGGTCAAGGAGCGTGACAATGAGGATACGCTTGAGGCTGCCCTGTGTTCCTGCCCAAGCCCAGACAAAGGCGGACGCATAAGCAAAGAGGCCAAAGAAGAGGGCGCACCACGCAGCGAGGGCCACCTGTCCAAGGACCACCAAGATCCAGGGGCCACCATTCTTGATGATCGCAGGGAACCAACTCAAGGTTGCACACCAAAAAAGAAGTCCAGCCAGCCAAGCCCAAGCGAAGGCACGCTTGGGAACATGGGTTCGGATAATCAACATCAACGGAACTAAGGCGAACCAGATGCTTTGAGATTGGGAGGAGGGAGGGAAGGCGGACCACAAAAGAAGGGCACTGAGCAGTGTTGCCGTTAACTTTAAAATCATCATGGCTTTTTAGTAGTTGAATAGGTCCGCGAAGGAGTAGGTTTTACCCGTGACCTGTTGAAGGGCATTTAACACGATGTTCTTTGTGTTGGCCGTCAGTTTCCGGCCCTTGCAGGCACGGGTTACCATCTTGTGTGTCATGGGCACCTTGGAGGCAGTGACAAGGTCATGCGCCTTGATCCCTGCCTTTTTCATGAGGCGCGCAATGGGTTGTTCGCCTAATTCGAGTGTTGCGTCAGTTGTGTTTGTCATAATTAATAAGCCGTTAACATGTCCTTGACTTGTTTGGTTCCCCAGATACTCACCTCATCAATCACACAGTTTTCAGGGACATCTATGCAGTGAACAAGGGTACGAGCAAAATCTTCTGCTGTTGGATAGCCGGTCATCCAACTATCGTCAATCTTGGCATTTGCGCAAAAGTTTGTACGCGCTGCACCAGGAATGAAACAAGTCGCCTTGCCACCCCACACCTCCATCTCCTTGTGCAGGCAACGAGTGTATCCGACCATGCCGGTTTTAGCTGCCGTGTAAATCGACCAAGAGGGCCAAGCAAAGTGGGCGCAGCCACTCGAAACATTAATGATGTGTCCAGAGCCTGATTTGCGCATCTCAGGAATGACCGCACGCGCCCCCTTCATAATGGAGGTCAAGTTGGTGTCGAGAACTGTTTGGAAGTCCTCATCGGTCATGGACTCAACGTTCGCAATCTTAATACCACAACCATGATTACAGACAAGCACATCAATGCGTCCAAAGGCTTTTACGGCCTTTTTAACAACCGTGCTCCAGTCCTTGGTCACGGTTGCATCAGCCTTTACGGCGATCCACGTTTTGGGTGAAAGCTTCTTGCCAACCGCGTTGAGGGTCTTCTGGGTCCGACCCGTTAAGACTAACTTAGCACCCATCTCATTCAACATATATGCAGCAGCCTCCCCAAATCCTGATGAGGCGCCTGTAATGATGATTACTTTTCCTTCGATATAATGTTTCATAATTTACCTTTTTTCTTTGGGACTTCTTTCAGTGGCCAGTTGGGATCATCAACACGTGCTTGGAGCATCAATTGTTCGGCCTGCTTAACCTTCTCGGGCTGGCTTTCTGAGAGATCATTCTGTTCAGCAGTATCTTTGCTTAAATCATACAATTCAATCTTGCCCTTGGGGCTGTTGCGAACCGCCTTCCAGTCCCCGAAGCGGACGGCCTGTTGGGGCGTACCTTCGTGCAACTCCCAGTAGAAGTGGTCACGTTGAGGCGCTGGCCCCCCCTTGAGAAAAGAGACAAGGGAGAGTCCGCACGGTTTAAAGTCCGCTGGATAGGTTGCGCCAGTGAGCTCCGCGCAGGTTGGCAAAAAGTCCCAGAAGGCCCAAGGCTCATCGCTGACACTTCCGGCAGGAACAGCTCCGGGCCAGTAGGCAAGGGAGGCTTGACGGAGGCCACCTTCATACATACCGCGCTTGAAACCGCGTAGCTTACCATCCATGGATTGATTGAAGAAGATCGACGTCTTGGATTTCTCGCCAAAAGCGGCTCCGTTGTCCCCTGAGAAGAGGATGAGGGTGTTCTTCTCAAGGCCCATCTGCTTGAGGAGGGCCACGAGTTCACCCACGTTACTATCCAGGCGTGTCACCATCGCGGCAAAGGTCTTGGCCTCTTCAGTCCACCCCTCTTTGTCTTTATAGATGCCAAGATCATCAATCTCATACGATCCATGGGGCAGGGTGGTCGCATAGAAGAGGAAGAAGGGCTTGTCCTTCTGCTGGCCAACCCAGGAGAGGACATCCTTTTGGATGAGTTTGTCGGCATACGTCTTCTTGCCCTCTAGGTTTTCAGGGAGCTCAAAACGCTTATCGTTCTCATAGAGATAGGGAGGGAAGTAGCTGTGTGCATGGCGCTGGCAGTTATAGCCGTAGAAACGGTTAAAACCCTTCTTGAGCGGACTCCCCGTCGTGTCAAACATTCCCATGCCCCACTTGCCCATGCAGGCGGTGGCATAACCCTGTTGCCTGAGAAGTTCGGCCACGGTCAGTGTCTTTTCTGGCAGGGGCATCTGGCCTTGGCCCTTGGCAATCTCACGGTTGGCTCTGACAGGGGAGTGGCCCATGTCCAGGCCGGTCATCAGAGAGGTACGGGAGGGGGCACAGACCGTAGTGCCAGAATAAGCCTGGGTAAATCGGGTGCCTGCAGCGGCCAACGCATCCAGATTGGGCGTTTTTATTTTTTGCTGACCATAACAACCAAGGTCCCCTTGGCCAAGATCATCGGCAAGGATAAAGATGATATTCGGCTTTTCAGAGGCCAGTAGGGTGTACACAGACAGGAGGAGGGTCAAAAAACAGGCGATTTGTTTCATCGGAATATTCCATGTAGTGTTAAAAAAACATTAAAAGTATCACAAGAATAGTTAAAAATTACAAGGTTTTAGATAAAATGTGAAAAAAAATAATAAAAACTGTTTCCTATGATTGACATAGAGGCCTCTTTTCGATATATTTTCACGGTTTTCTTTTTTCACGACATGGGTCATGAAGAGGTGGAAAACACAGTATTGGCAAGGATAGAGAACAGCTTAAACCGTTTTTCAGTGGCTGCTTACCGCGGGAAAATTGGGTAAGGGGTTCTTTGCCCCTTCAGGGTCAAGGCCAACATAGCTCAGTTGGTAGAGCACTTCCTTGGTAAGGAAGAGGTCGGCAGTTCGATTCTGCTTGTTGGCTCCATTTTTGTAGATACTGGAATTAAGTTAGTCAACACTCACAGGAGAAATCAAAATGGCTAAAGAGTCATTTGTTCGCGAAAAGCCACACGTAAACGTTGGCACCATTGGTCACGTTGACCATGGCAAAACCACATTGACAGCTGCTATCACGCACGTTCAGGCTCTTAAGGGCTTCAACGCGCCGATCAGCTATGATCAGGTCGCTAAGGCTTCGGAATCCGCAGGCCGTCGTGACCCAACTAAAATTTTGACAATTGCAACGTCGCACGTTGAGTACGGGACCCCGAACCGTCACTATGCGCACGTTGACTGCCCGGGACATGCTGACTATGTCAAGAACATGATCACCGGTGCTGCTCAGATGGACGGAGCGATCGTGGTCGTTTCGGCTGCTGACGGCCCGATGCCTCAGACCCGCGAGCACATCCTGCTGGCGCGCCAAGTCGGCGTTCCTGCAATCGTCGTCTTCCTGAACAAGGTTGACCTCGTTGACGATGCAGAACTCTTGGATCTCATCGAGATGGAAGTTCGTGAACTTCTCTCCAAGTATGAATATCCAGGCGATGATATTCCAATCGTCCGTGGTTCCGCTCTTCCTGCCACCAAGGCAACGAAGGCTGATGATCCCGCTTGCGAATGCATCACCAAGCTGATGGAAGCTCTGGATTCCTATATCCCTGAGCCCGTCCGTGTTCTCGACCAGGCATTCCTGATGCCGATCGAAGACGTCTTCTCGATTGAAGGCCGTGGCACCGTGGTGACCGGTCGTATTGAGCGTGGTATCGTCAAGGTTGGCGATGATATTGAAATCATCGGTATCCGCCCGACAGCCAAGACCACCTGCACCGGCGTTGAAATGTTCCGCAAGCTCCTTGATCAGGGCCAGGCGGGCGACAACGTGGGCTGCTTGCTCCGTGGCACGAAGAAGGAAGATGTCGAGCGCGGTCAGGTTCTGGCTAAGCCCGGCTCGATCACACCTCATACCGAATTTACCGGTCAGGTGTATGTGCTGAGTAAGGAAGAAGGCGGCCGTCATACCCCGTTCTTTAAGGGCTATCGTCCCCAGTTCTACATCCGTACAACGGACGTAACGGGCGACATCACCCTTCCTGAAGGTGTTGAAATGGTGATGCCTGGCGACAACATCAAGGTTGTTGTGAAGCTGATCCAGCCTGTCGCTTTGGAAGACAAGATGCGCTTCGCAATCCGCGAAGGTGGCCGTACAGTCGGCGCCGGAACGGTTGAGAAGGTCACGAAGTAAGTAACTGTTTCCTGTGAGCGTGCTAGGCCGGTATGCGAACATGCCGGCCCTAGCACGGGTTCACTCTAAAAAGAGGCGATTATGCCCAGAGAATTAGCTACATTGGCTTGTACCGAGTGCAAGCGCCGTAACTATACGACCACACGCAACAAGCGTACACAGACGAATCGTTTGGAAATGAAGAAATTCTGCCCGAACGAGCGTAAGCGTACCTTGCACCGTGAATCGAAGTAAGGGCTGGGTTTTTCCAGCCAGTAGGGGGATGGGTGTAGAAGCTCAGCCCACTTGAAGTGATTTTATTACAGGCCAGTAGTTCAATGGCAGAGCAGCGGTCTCCAAAACCGTAGATGGGGGTTCGACTCCCTCCTGGCCTGCCAATTTTGTGTGTCCAAGGGAAGCAAGCGTATGAAACAGGTTGTTCAAAACATAGGCACCTACCTGAGTGAGGTTGGCGTCGAATTCAAGAAAATATCATGGCCGGAACGTCAAGAATTGATGGATTCGACTGTGGTAGTTCTTTCGTTCATTGTGATCATGGCAGTGGTTGTGCTCTGTTGTGACAAGGTGATTGATGTTGTTTTACAGCTTATTCATAGTATTTAGTAATTTGGAGAAACGTCAATGACCAAGCAATGGTTTGTGTTACATACGCTGACAGGACAGGAACAGAAGGTTAAAAGGTCTATTGAAGCCCGTGTCCGTCTTGAAGAGATGGGGGACTACATTGGCGAGGTCATCATCCCGACGGAGAAGGTTTCTGAAGTGAAGAATGGTGTGAAGACAACTGTCACACGTAAATTTTTTCCTGGTTATGTGTTGATCAATTTATCGTTGTATGATGAAGGGCGTCAGGTTCTGGAGCCAACGTGGCGGTTTCTCAAGGAAACGTCAGGCGTGATTGGTTTCATTGGTGGTGAACGCCCAATGCCGCTTCCAGCTGAGGAGGTTGACGCAATCGTTAACCAAGTCGCTGATAAAAAGGAGAAGGTCAAGCCGAAGGTTGCTTTTGAACCTGGTGAGACCGTCAAGATCACCGACGGACCGTTCATGAGCTTTAACGGTATCGTCGATGAAGTGGATCCTGATCGGGGCAAACTGAAAGTATCAGTGGCGATTTTTGGTCGCTCTGCCCCGGTGGAACTGGAATATTGGCAGGTTGAACGTGCGGTCGATGAGAACGCATAGTCGCTTGTGGTAGAAGGTTCGTCAACGGTGGTTCGGATGTACCAGTTGGGATGCTGGGAGAATCACGACAGACAAAAAGGTGTATCATGGCTAAAAAAGTCACGGCTATCGTGAAGTTGCAGATTCCGGCGGGTGCCGCAAATCCTGCACCGCCTGTAGGCCCAGCATTGGGCTCTCAAGGTGTTAATATCATGGCGTTCTGTAAGGAATTCAACGCCAAAACGCAAGAAAAAGCTGGTCTGGTCATTCCCGTTGTCATTACGGTGTATGCGGATCGCAGTTTCTCTCTGGTGTTCAAGAGTCCCCCCGCTTCTGCGCTCCTCAAGAAGGAAGCAGGATTGGCAAAGGGTTCCGGTGTTCCGAACCGCGACAAGGTCGGTAAGGTGACGCGTGAACAACTCCGTACGATCGTTCAGATCAAGAAGGACGACTTGAATGCATCCAACGAAGAGGCCGCAATGCGGATGATCGAAGGTACTGCACGCAACATGGGTATCGAAGTCGTTGGTTAAGGGAGAATTGAAACATGGCTAAGCATGGTAAACGTTATACAGATATTTTGAAGAAAGCACCCACCGGGATTGTAAGCCTGGAAGAGGCCGTTGCTTTTGTTAAGACAAACGCTAGCGCGAAATTCGACGAGACCGTTGAAGTTTCTTTCCGCCTTGGCGTGGATACCACGAAGTCGGATCAGACGGTCCGCGCTTCTGTGAGCCTGCCGAATGGCACAGGCAAAAAGGTTCGCGTCATCGTCTTTGCAGCAGGTCAGCACGCTGATGAAGCTCGTGCGGCAGGTGCAGATGAAGTCGGCTATGAGGATTTAATCGAGAAGGTTAAAGGCGGATGGATGGACTTTGATGTCGCCATTTCGACCACGGACGCAATGAAACAAGTGCGTACGATTGCTCGTGTTCTCGGTCCTCGTGGCTTGATGCCAAACCCTAAGACAGGGACGGTGACGGATGATACGGCTGCAGCTGTCAAGGCGGCTAAAGGCGGTAAAGTTGACTTCCGCATGGATCGCTCCGGAAATATCGGCGCGCTCTGTGGTAAGGCGAGCTTTGACGCTGACAAGTTGGTGGGCAATATCACCACGCTGCTTGATGCAGTCAAGGCCGAACGTCCAGCATCTACCAAGGGTGCGTTCATTCGCTCCATGACGATCAGTTCAACCATGGGCGTTGGCGTCCGCGTTTTGGTCAAGGAATAAGAGGAGAAACTGACCATGAGAATTGAAAAAATTTCTATCTTGAATGAAGTTATCGAGCGTGTCAAAACCTCGGACTTCTGTTTTGTACTCAACTATGGCGGCTTGAAGGTGACTCAGCTCACCACCCTGCGCAAGGAACTTGCAAAGCAGAATTCACGCGCCATGGTTGTGAAGAACACCTATCTGGCTAAGGCTGCTAAGCAATTGGGATGGGATGACATCTCCAAAATGCTCGCGGGGCCGACGGCAGTTGTCACTGGCAAAGGTGATGTTGCTGAAGTGGCGAAGATTTTGATGGAGTTCGTGAAGAAGAACGAGATCGCCTCGGTCAAGGGCGGAAGCCTTGAAAAGGCGGCCCTGAGCGCTTCAGACGTAGATGCTCTTTCGAAGCTTCCTTCGAAGGATGTCATGCGTGCGATGTTGCTCGGAACGCTTCAAGCTCCTGCAACGAGTTTTGTGCGTGTGCTCAATGCACCGCTGCTCAACGTACTCTACGCTCTCAAGGCGTACGAGGACAAGAAGAATGGATCTGCGGCATAAACCGTGTCGTAAAAGCCGTCTGACATGGGATGTGAGCGAGTGCTCACGCCTCTGCGCATGAACGCGCGATTCCTTTATGAGGAGTGATGTCAGCGGCAACCCCGCCTGCGCGAAATAACACAGGCGGTTGCACAACAAGAAAAAGGAACACATAAGATGACAAACGAAGAAGTCATTGATTTTCTGAGCAACCTGTCGGTTCTCGAAATCTCCAAGTTGGTGAAGGCACTCGAAGAGAAGTGGGGCGTAACCGCTGCCGCTCCTATGGCCGCCGCTGCTCCTGCAGCTGCTGCTGCAGCTCCCGTCGAAGAAAAGACAGAGTTCGATGTGATTCTTCTCGAGGCTGGCGCAAACAAGATTGGCGTCATCAAGGAAGTCCGCACGATCACAGGTCTCGGCCTGAAGGATGCGAAGGACCTCGTCGAAGCTGCTCCGAAACCTGTTAAGCAGGCCGTGAACAAGGACGAAGCCGCCAAGATGAAGGATATCTTGGAGAAGGCTGGCGCTAAGGTCGAAATCAAGTAATGATTGCCGCCTGGCTCTGTCGGTGGATGACTCCGACAGAGCTAAGCGGACATTAAAAGCTGAAAATTAAAAGTGGAAAGTGAAAACGGTCACATGACTGTTGGATTTTCTATTTTTAGTTTTCGTTTTTGGATGTCAACGAGCCCAACAGTCATCGTTTTTGCTACTGTTCAACAGGAGACTTAACGTACCTGATTAGGTAGAACGCAGAATCGACCGAAATGTGAATCAGTTAACAAAGTGGCAGCTTACCACACTTCCATTCATAACCGGCGGTTCATGATGCGGGAAAAACTAGTCAGCGGGCAAGCGATGTAAATCGTGTGCGGGGTCTTTGAGTGACAGTGATTTTTTATAAACATCCAACCCTGAGGTAGGCAATGGTTGATCGTAAAGTATTCGGCAAGCTGAAAGCCGTTATTCAGCCTCCAGATCTGATCGAAATTCAGACAAAGTCGTATCAAGATTTTTTGCAGAAAGATGTTGCGCCCCTGAAACGCGAAGACAAAGGTCTTCAGGCGATCTTTCGCGAAGTGTTCCCGATTGACAGTTACGACGGTAAATATACGCTCGATTTTGTCAAGTATGAGATTGGTGCTCCTAAGTCTGACATGCTGACCGCATTGTCGGATGGCGCCACGTACGCAGCACCCTTGAACGCAACGTTCCGCTTAAAGGATGGCGATGAAGTGCGTGAAGAGGATGTCTACATGGGCGAGATTCCTCTGATGACCCGTGATGGAGCCTTTGTCATTAATGGCGCTGAACGTGTGATCGTCTCTCAGTTACATCGTTCCCCTGGCATTTGCTCGGAGCAGGCGACCCATCCGAATGGTCAGATCCTCTATTCCGTACGCCTCATTCCGGATCGTGGGTCTTGGATCGAAATTCAGTTCGACTCGAGCGACATCATGTGGGTCTACATGGATCGTCGTCGTCGTCGTCGCAAATTTTATGTGACCACCTTCTTGCGCGCGCTGGGCTATGGCTCAGATGAAGACATCTTGAAGCTTTTCTATACCTTCAAGGACCTTCAGACTAAGAAGACCTATGCTACGGCTGAAATCGACATGTTACTCTTCAAGAATGACGTGATCGACATGGAGTCCAAGAAGATTCTCGTGAAACGTTTGGACCCCGTTACAGCTTCGTCCCTTGAAACCATCCATGCAGCTGGCATCTCCAAGGTTTCTGTTGTGGATGTTTCGATCGATGAGGGAACCCTGATCAAAACCTTGCGCGAAGATGCCAAGGCTGGTATTCATTCAGAAGAGGAAGCGCTTAAGGATATCTATAAGCGCCTGCGCCCTGGTGATCCTGCAACATCTTCTAATGCAAAAACGTTGATCAAGCGTCTCTTCTTTGAACCCCGTCGTTATGACTTGGGAAAAGTCGGGCGCCACAAAATCAATCAGCGTCTGGGTCTCTCTGGAAAGGTCTCCGAAGATCTCCGTGTTCTGGATGAGTCGGGTGTTGACGTGATCGAGTCGTTGAAGCTCCTGCTCCGTATTTATGTGGGCAAGGAACAGGTTGACGACATTGACCATCTTGGTAACCGCCGTATTCGTACGGCAGGCGAACTTTTGGAGAACCAATGCCGCGTCGGTCTCGCTCGTACCGAACGCCTCATTCGCGAACGCATGACCCTCTTTGATCCTGCAAGTGGCGTTCTGGCTCCAGCTCGTTTGGTGAACAGCAAGTCGCTCTCAGCGGTCGTCCAGGACTTCTTTGGCCGTAGCCAGCTCTCGCAGTTCATGGACCAGACCAACCCGCTGTCAGGCCTGGCGCATAAGCGTCGTCTCTCGGCCCTCGGCCCTGGCGGTTTGAGCCGTGAACGCGCAGGTTTTGAAGTGCGTGACGTTCATCCCTCTCATTACGGTCGTATTTGCCCGATTGAGACGCCTGAAGGACCAAACATTGGTCTGATCTCCTCGTTGGGTATCTATGCCCGTGTCAATCCGTTTGGCTTTATCGAAAGTCCGTATCGCGTGGTGCGCAACGGTAAGGTGTCAAACGAAGTCCAGTACATGTCTGCGGATGTGGAAGAAAACTTCGTCATCGCCCAAGCCAACTCGGAACTCAAGGACGATGGAAGCTTTGCCTCGTCTCGCGTGACAGCACGTTATAAGACGGAGTTCGAAGATGTGGACAGCAAACGTGTTCAGTACATGGATGTGTCACCGATGCAGGTGGTCTCTATCGCTGCTGGTTTGATCCCGTTCTTGGAACACGATGACGCGAACCGTGCCTTGATGGGTGCGAACATGATGCGTCAGGCCGTCCCGCTTTTGAAGGCGGAACGTCCCTTTGTCGCCACCGGACTTGAGAAGCGTTCGGCAGCGGACTCCTGCGTCACGGTTCTCACTGAGAAGGCGGGTGTCGTCGCGTATGTGTCTGCTACGGAAATCGTAGTCTCTGAAGATGGCAAGATGCCCAAGAGCAAGAAGTCGGAAGAAGATGTCCAGCGTTATCCGCTGCAAAAGTTCCGTCGTTGCAATGCTGGCACCTGCTTCAATCAGAAGCCGATCGTTAAGCTCGGGCAGCATGTCAAGAAGGGTGAGGTCCTCGCGGACGGCCCTGCCACAAATCAGGGAGAACTTGCACTTGGCAAGAACCTCATGGTGGCCTTCATGCCTTGGACAGGATATAACTTCGAAGATGCGATTCTCGTGAGCGAGCGTATTGTGCGTGATGACATCTTCACCTCGATTCATATTCAGGATTTTGAGGTGGGTGCGCGTGACACGAAGCTCGGTCCAGAAGAGATTACCCGTGATATCCCGAATGTCGGTGAGGACGCCCTGAAGAACTTAGGTTCGGATGGTGTTGTTCGCATTGGTGCAGAGGTGAATCCGGGCGATATTCTCGTCGGAAAAATTACGCCAAAGAGCGAGAGCGAGTTGGCTCCTGAAGAGCGCCTGCTACGCGCGATCTTCGGTGAGAAGGCCGCAGATGTTCGCGACACCTCGCTCACCGTCCCAAGCGGTGTCTATGGTATTGTGATGGATGTCAAGGTCACTTCCCAGCAGGATGCCCGCCGTCCGTTCCTCTCTCTTGCAGATGATGAAGACAAGAAGGGTAAGGAGCCTCGTGACATTGAGGTCGAGCGTCAGAAGAAGATGCGCGCCTTGGAAGAGGATCTGACCACGTCACTCTGCAATATCTTGTTGGGGGAGAAGATCCCTCTGGATGTGCTGGATGTCAACTCTGGGGAGATCATCATTCCTGCCAATCGTAAGATTACCAAGACGCTGCTTTCGCGCTTGGCTAAGGCACATGACCATATCCAGATCGAGAGCAGTCCCGTTCAGCAGAAGATCGAAGAGATCATCAGCAATTTCCGTCCGAAGTTCGCAGAAGTGAACGAGATGACGGATGATGATTTTAGCGCTGACTTCGGTGGCCTCGTGGATGAGGGTGGCGTGATCAAGCAGGTGCGAGTCTACATCGCTGAGAAGAAGAATCTCTCGGTGGGTGACAAGCTTGCTGGCCGCCACGGTAACAAGGGTGTTGTCGCGAAGATCGTACAAGACTGCGATATGCCCTTCCTTCCGGACGGTAATCCAGTGGACATCGTTCTTAATCCGCTCGGCGTGCCTTCACGCATGAACTTGGGTCAGTTGTTCGAGACCTATCTGGGTCTTGCCTGCAAGGTGCTCGGCATCTATGCTGCCACCCCTGTCTTTGACGGCGCAAAGGAGAGCGAAATTGATGAGTTGCTCCGTAAGGCGCGTGACAAACAGGCGAAAGAGATCGGCGGTAACGCTTGGATCTGTGAGGATGGCAAGACGGTACTGTATGATGGTCGTACGGGTGAACCTTTTGATCAGCGCGTGGTGGTCGGACAGATCTACATGCTGAAGCTGCATCACTTGGTCACCGATAAGATCCATGCCCGTGCAACAGGTCCCTATTCACTGGTCACGCAGCAGCCCCTGGGCGGTAAAGCTCAATACGGCGGGCAGCGTATGGGTGAAATGGAAGTCTGGGCGCTCGAAGCGTATGGCGTGGCTTATGCCCTTCAGGAATTGCTCACGGTTAAGTCCGACGATGTCGGTGGCCGTACGCGAATCTACGAAGCTATCGTCAAGGGCCAGAACACCCTCGATGCCGGTATGCCGGAGTCCTTCTCGGTATTGATGAATGAATTGCGCGGTCTCTGTCTGGACATGCGCTTGCTCGGCGGGGACACGGCGCAGCCGGTCGCTGACTTGACAACTCGAATCTAAGTTACGGAGGACCTTACAATGAATCCTTATGCAGTAAAAGAAATGTTTGGCGGGATGTTCGATGCCAGTGCCCATTATGATGCGGTGAGCATCACGCTGGCCTCACCCGAAACGATTCGTTCTTGGAGCCACGGCGAAGTCCGCAATCCTGAAACGATCAACTACCGCACCTACCGTCCTGAACGTGATGGCCTCTTCTGTGAGAAGATCTTTGGCCCAACACGTGACTGGGAGTGTTCCTGCGGCAAGTACAAGCGCATTAAACACAAGGGTGTTGTTTGCGATCGTTGCGGTGTGGAAGTGACCGTCTCGCGCGTACGTCGTCAACGGATGGGCCATGTTGAACTGGCCGTTCCTGTGTCGCACATCTGGTTTTTCAAGTGCAGCCCGAGTCGTATCGGTCTGGTCTTGGATAAGACCGCGACCGAACTGGAACGCGTACTCTATTACGAAGATTATATGGTGACCGAGCCAGGCGAAACGACGCTGAAGTACATGCAGCTTCTCTCTGAAGAGGAGTATCATGCAGCGATCGAGCAGTTCGGTGAGAACTTTGAGGCTCAGATGGGCGCAGAGGCTGTTCGTAAATGCCTGAACAAGGTGGATCTTGAACAACTCATGCACGACCTTGAAGAGCAGATCGAGAACACCCGCAGCAAACAGACACGCAAGAAAATCACCAAGCGCATGAAGATCGTTGATGGTTTCCGCGTGAGCAAGGCTAAGCCCGAGTGGATGATCCTGGATGCCCTCCCCGTCATCCCGCCAGAGTTGCGTCCGTTGGTTCCGCTGGAAGGCGGACGTTTCGCGACCTCGGATTTGAACGACCTCTATCGTCGGGTCATCAATCGTAACAATCGTCTCAAAAACCTGCTGGCACTCAAGACGCCGGATGTCATCATCCGCAATGAGAAGCGCATGTTGCAGGAGGCTGTCGATGCGGTTTTTGATAATGGTCGCCATGGCCGTGCCGTTGCAGGCGCAGGTAACCGTCCGTTGAAGTCTTTGAGTGACATGCTCAAGGGTAAGACAGGCCGTTTCCGTCAGAATCTGCTCGGTAAGCGCGTCGACTACTCCGGTCGTTCAGTCATCGTGGTCGGTCCTGAGTTGAAGCTGACTCAGTGCGGTCTGCCGAAGAAGATGGCGTTGACACTCTTCGAGCCTTTCATCATTCGTCGCCTGAAAGAGAAGAGCATCTGCCATACGGTTCGTACCGCTCGCAAGATGATCGAACGTCATGCGCCAGAGGTTTGGGATATTCTGGAAGAAGTGACCAAGGGTAAGACCGTGATGTTGAATCGCGCGCCGACCTTGCATCGTCTCTCGATCCAGAGCTTCGAACCCGTGCTGATCGAAGGTGAAGCTATTCGCATTCATCCGATGGTGTGTACCGCCTTCAACGCCGACTTTGACGGTGACCAGATGGCTGTTCACGTTCCGTTGTCGGTTGAAGCACAGCTCGAAAGCCGCCTCCTGATGTTGGCTTCGAACTCGATCTTCTCGCCGGCTTCCGGTAAGTCGATCATGACGCCGACGCAGGATATTGCGCTGGGCATCTACTACCTCACGATCCCCAGTCAGCAGGATAAGCTGGCAGACAAGATCGCAGGTAAGAAGCCGGCAGGACATGAACATCTCCCGCTCTTTAACACCGCGGGCGACGTTGATTTCGCTATTGCTGAAGGTGCGATCACCTACCACACCCGTATCCGTTTCCGTAATCCTGATTACAGCATCCAGGGGCGCCGCTTTGGCAGTCCAGATGCCCGTGTTCTTGAAACGACGGCTGGACGCGTGATCTTTAATGAACTGTGGCCCGAAGAACTGGGCTTCGTCAATGACAAGGTGGATAAAGGCAAACTCGGGGATCTCATCCTCAACTGTCATCAGGTGTCGGGCCATGCTCGTACCGTGAAGGCGTTGGATGAACTCAAGACCCTCGGCTTCAAGCACGCCTGCCTCGCCGGCGTCTCGATGGGACTCAAGGACATGATCCGCCCGAAAATCAAGGACGAGATTATTGCCAAGGCCTATACCGAAGTCGAAAAGGTTGACTCGCAGTTCCAGACCGGTGTCATCACCGACGGCGAACGTCATAACAAGATCGTTGATATTTGGACGGCTGCAACCGAAAAAATCTCTGACGAATTGTATAAGACCATTGACCGTAACAAGAAGTCTGACGATGATCATCCGACAGAGACCAACCCCGTCTATATGATGGTGGACTCTAAGGCCCGTGGTTCGAAACTGCAGATCCGTCAGCTCGCAGGTATGCGCGGTCTGATGGCGAACCCCTCTGGTGAAATTATTGAACGCCCGATTACAGCCTCCTTCCGCGAAGGACTGAGCGTGTTGGAATACTTCATCTCCACGCATGGTGCGCGTAAAGGCTTGGCCGATACCGCTCTTAAGACGGCTGACGCAGGATATCTGACCCGTAAGCTGGTGGACGTCTCGCAGGATGTGATCATTACCATCCAAGACTGTAACACGGTGAACGGTATCGAAGTCGAGTCGGTTGAGGAAGGCGATGAAACCCTCATTCCGTTGAAGGCTCGTATCCTCGGCCGTACCGCCCTCTATGAAATTCGTCATCCAGTGACAGGCGAGATCGTCGTTCCGGCAAATGCGGAAATCGATGAGGCTTACTGCAAGATTATTGATGACGCAGGTGTTGAGCGTGTCTGGATTCGTTCCGGCTTGACCTGTGACGCACCTCATGGCATGTGTGCTAAGTGTTACGGTCGCGACCTTTCGACAGGCAAGCCTGTTGAAATCGGTGTGGCGGTCGGTATCATTGCCGCACAGTCCATCGGTGAACCGGGTACACAGTTGACGATGCGTACGTTCCATATCGGTGGTACCGCTTCGACCGTGGCAAAGATTCCTGAAATCGTTGTGAAGAACCCAGGCTTCCTTAAGTATGTTGATCTGCGTACTGTTCGTAATAAAGAAGGCAATATCGTTGTGTTGAACAAAAACGGTACTGTCGAAATTGTTGACAAGGACGGCACGGAAATTGACACCTACAATCTGCACATTGGTACCACACTCCTTGTTGAGGATGGTGCACAGGTGAAGGTCGGACAAAAGGTCGCTATCTGGGATCCGCATTCGGTGCCGATTTTGGCTGAAAAGCCTGGTGTGGTGTCGTTCCATGACTTCGTCGATGATGTATCAGTTCGTACGGACCATGATGCTGTCACGGGTACTTCGACCTTGCTGGTTCTCGAAACCAAGGAAGAGTTGCATCCCCAGATCATCGTTAAGGATCAAGGTTCTGGCGAGACACTCGGCTTCTATCACATCCCTGCCGGCGCTATCGTGATGGTGAAGGAAGGTGCGAAGGTCACCCCTGGTATGATGATCGCAAAGACGCCGCGTAAAGAGGCTAAGACCCGTGATATTACGGGTGGTCTTCCTCGCGTGGCAGAACTCTTTGAAGCTCGTCAGCCTAAGGATGCCGCTGAAATTTCACGTATCGAAGGCGTGGTGGACTTCGGCGAACATCAACGTGGTAAGCGTTGCTTGATCGTCCGTGACGAAATCACTGGCCACGATGAAGAGCATCTCATCCAGATGGGCAAGCAGGTCGTTGTGTTTAAGGGCGACCGCGTCAAGAAGGGGCAACCGCTCACAGAAGGTCCTGTGGTTCCTCAAGAAATCCTCGACGTCTGCGGTCCTCAGGAACTCCAGAAGTACCTGGTCAACGAAGTGCAGCAGGTTTACCGTCTACAAGGCGTGGAAATCAATGACAAGCACATCGAGATCATCGTCCGCCAGATGCTGCGTAAAGTACGCATCACCAACCCGGGCGATACGGACTTCCTCTGGGGCGAACAGGTGACCCGTCAGAAATTCTTGGAGATCAACGAAGAGATCGTTGCCGAAGGTAAGCGTCCGGCTGAAGCGCAACCCGCTTTGCTGGGTATCACCAAGGCCTCGCTCGAAACCGACAGCTTCATCTCCGCCGCATCGTTCCAGGACACCACGCGTGTGCTGACTGATGCTGCGACGATTGGACGCGTCGACGAACTGCGTGGTTTCAAGGAGAACGTCATCCTCGGTCACTTGATCCCTGGCGGCACTGGCTTCCCGCTGCACCGTCACATCAAGTTGATTCCGATGAAGGAACCGATCAGCGAAGAGGAAATGAAGGCCGTCTTCGGTGAGGCGCAAGCTGCACAGGTTGACGAAATCTTCACATAAGTCAGAATACTCAAAAAACGGCAGGTTCGCCTGCCGTTTTTTCATTTGTACATGAAACCTTTTTTGACATGTGAAATACCGGTGACGGATCCAACGCAGCCTTTGCCGTTGGAAACCTACTGTGGAAATTCTTCTGTGGAGCTGGAAATCGGCTGTGGAAATGGCCGGTTTCTTGCTGCTCAGGCAAAGAAAAATCCCGATGTCATGTATATTGGCATCGAGCGCATGTTGGGACGCGTACGCAAGCTGAACCGCAAGGCTGAACGTCTCCCGACGCGCAATTTGTATGCATTGAGGTTAGAGGCCTTTTATACATTCTACTATTTGATGCCTGAACACCGGTTGCGCACGGTTTATGTCTTTTTCCCGGACCCGTGGCCCAAACGACGGCACCATGGTAATCGCCTCTTCTCGCCACTCTTTCTTGATGCGCTCTGGATGCGGCTTGAAATAGGGGGTGTGATCCAAATCGCCACCGATCATCAGGACTATTATCAGGAGATCAAGAAGACCTTTGAAGCATCTCCCCGCTTTAAAGAGGTGCCGGCGATGACCCGTTCTGAGGAGGAGCATACAGATTTTGAACAACTCTTCCTTAAGCAAGGGTTGCCGATCGGTGCTTGCGCTTATCAAGCGTTGCCAGGCGAGCCGATTCCCTTGCCACCCCTTGAACTCGATCCTGAAATGCTGCCGCGTGACGAGGTCTCGGATGAGTCTCTGGCATCCGACTAGGGTGTGGCCAGGGGTGTTTAAATAAAGATGCCCCCTCCCGAGGTTCTCGCGGAGAAGGCATCTACTCGTTCCCTTCTCATGCGAAGGGACTTTGACGACTAAAAGCTCCAGTTGACAAAAATCATTCCAGGAGCTAACTTCTGAGGCAACTCAGAGAACCACTTATTTTCGGGGATGATATTCACCAACCCGACCTGCACGCCCGAGTCACCCTTTTCTGCATAGTTGACTAAGCCGAGCTGGAGTCCCTTCAGGGTACCCGCATAATTGACAATACCAGATTGCCAGCCAACAAAGCTTCCCTTGTTGTAGTTTGCCATGGCCCATTGGACGCCAGTATAGTCCTCAGCATAGTTCAGAATATAGGACCAGCTGAAACCGGAACTATCTCCTGTCGAGCCGTTTACAAAGCCAAACGCAAAGGCATACTGTGAGTTTTCGCCCCAGATACTGAGGGCGACGCCATTAATGCGCTCGGTCTTGCTCTGAAGGGCAATGTCGGGCGTTAGGCTGAGTTGCAGGGGTTTCGAGGCCGTTACATCTGCGGCCATCGCTGTGTTCAACCCGGTTAATGCAATGCATGTCATCAGTAATCTCTTCATAATGAAACACTCCTTTTTGTTAATTTAAAGCTACTCTTTTTTTTCTGGGGGGTCAAGAAAGCATTTTTACAAAAAAAATGAGTTTTATTCGTTCTCGAGCAGACTCAACAATCTTTCGCGCATCTCGGAAAAGGTGAGATCTTTTTTGATGTAACCGCAGGCGCCTGCGCCAATACACTGTTCAATTGTTTCACCGTCGAAGGATCCGGTCGTGATGATAATACGGGCATCCGGATAGTTTTGCTTCAGCTCAGTGACGATGTCCTCTCCGGACTTGAAGGGCATATGGATGTCCAGAAGGATAAGATCTGGCCGTACGGTTTCATATTGATTAAGTATGTCGAGTCCGTTTTCTAACTCGCAGACAACCGTTCCTGGTATACATTTGACGAGCTCGCGGAGTATGACTCGCGTGTGAGCTTCATCTTCTATCACCATGACCCGTAATGTGTTCATCTCCATCGCCATGTTCAGCTCCTTATTGGCCCTGTATGTTGTGGGTTGCTTTCTATTCTCGCACAGAACAGTGAAATAATCACGATAATCTCTCGTAAATCTGCTCGATAAGGGCTACGGAACGTCGTGCTGATAGGGCATTGGCATCCGAAAAGTCGCCGCTTTCCAAGGATCGTAAAAAGGTTTTAAAACACTCAGAATGGTAACCGTGCGTCATTGCCCCTGGAGTTGATGCGCCGGCTCCGGTCCCCGTTTGTTGACCGAAGGTGCGTAGCATTTCGGTGTCTTCAGGGTTCGTCCGTTTAAAGGTATATTGCGTCAGTGCGTTATCTGTGAGGACAACAGAACCCTCTGTCCCGAAGATTTCGAGCCGCCGCGGATTTCCAGGCCAGGCCGAGGTCGTCCCGTGAATGACACCCAGCATGCCGTTCTTCCATTGGAGGGCCACGACGGCAGCGTCCTCTGTCTCAATTCCATGTCCGACAGAAGCGGTGACCGCTTTAACCGTGTCAGGCATGGGGAAGAGGTCAAGCAGGAGATCGATCATGTGGATCGCCTGGTTCATGAGTGCGCCTCCGCCATCCAGATCCCATTTGCCGTGCCAGGAGGACTCGTCGTAATAGGACTGCTCTCGCCACCAAGGGACATGAACACCGACGTGGGTGACTGTACCGAAACGCCCCTCCTGCAAGGCCTTCCGGATTGGTTGCAACGCAGGGATATGCCGGAGCTGGAAGATGCAGCCGAGGCGCGTACCTGCTGTCCGGTGTGCGGCAATCATCTGATCGATGCGTGCAGTGGTGATTTCGAGAGGTTTTTCGACAAGGGCATGCTTCCCTCGCTGGGCTGCTGCTAGGGCGCCCTCGAGGTGGAGACCCGAGGCTGTCGCGATACAGAGGATGTCCGCGTTGTCCAGTGCGCTGTCGAGCGACGTATAAGCAGAACAGTTAAACTCATGAGCGAGCTTTTGCGCTTTTTCAAGGGTGCGTCCACAGAAGCCGACGAGTTGCGCATTGAGAATCTCCTGTATGGCGCGCGCATGAAACGCGGCAATGAGCCCCGTGCCTTGAATGATAAAGCGGTATTTTTCTGTTTTCATCTTAGTTACTAGGCTTCAGTTGTTCTGCAAGGTCAAGCCGGTTCTTTGTTTGATCAGGCAACGCCTTAAAGTGTTGGAGGGCTTCACCAGCCAGGAAGAGAGAGCCGCAGATGACGATAACACCGTTGTTCGCCTTCGCCCAGATGGTTGCCCGAGCGAGCGCTTCGTCAAGGGATGAGCAATCAATCGCCTCCCTCAGACTTGCAATGTGCATTTGACCCAACGTCTGGCCGGGGGTGAGGGTGCGTGGATTGCGGACCGGGACGGCAAACGCGCAGGCGGCCTGCGTGGCGATGCGATGCAAGTAGGCGGCAACGTCCTTGTCGCCACAAAAGCCGGCGATGAAGGCGATGGGTTGCTTTTTAACCAGGCTCTTCAATGTGGAGACCAAGGCGTCTGCACCGTCTGGATTATGGGCGCCATCCACAATGATGGGCGGATACTCCTGGACAAGCTGAAAGCGGCCAGGCCAGGAGACGGATTCAAAGCCGGTCTTGTAGGCTGTTTCAGGAATCGTTAGCGCTTGCGAAAGTACCTGAAGTGTGGCAACGGCTGTTGAAACATTCTCAAGTTGAAATTCACCAGCTAAGGGTAAATGAATAAGGGGGAGAGTCAATTCAGGGGTCTCAATCTTGATGTTCTGGCCATTCAATTTTTTCTTCGTTGAGACAACCGAGACAGACTCGCATGTATCAATGAATAAGGAATGGTTCTTTGCGGCGACTTCTTGGATCATTGTTCGCGCTTCATCCGGCATTGCACCGCAGACAACTGGGCGATTAGGTTTGATGATGCCTGCTTTCTCGGAGGCGATCTTTTCAACCGTATCACCCAGCCAGTCGCAATGGTCGAGGCCGATGCGTGTAATCACCGAGACCAGCGGAGTGATGACGTTGGTGGCATCGAGGCGTCCGCCCAGTCCGGTTTCAATAACAGCTAAGCGGACGCTTTCATTCCGAAAGAGTACAAACATCATCGCAGTCAAATACTCGAAGAAGGTGATCTCAGGAGCAGCACCTAAGCGGGCGATAGCAGTATCCACTTCAGAGGCTGCGCGCTCCAGCATGTCATCGGTCGCTGGGGCTCCCCGGACCAGAAAACGTTCATTGATACAGACGAGATGGGGGGAGGTATATCGCCCGACTGCATACCCAGCCGCACGGAGGACGGATTCGCACAAGGCTGCGACCGATCCCTTGCCATTAGTGCCGGCGATATGGATAGAGGCCAGACCCTCTTCCGGATGGCCAAGGGCTTCCACGAGGGCCTTCATGGTGTCGAGTCCGGGTTTCATCCCGAACCGCCGACGTGCTGCAAGTTGTTCCAAGAATTTCATTAAATTATCCGTAGCTACCGAAGCCGAGGAAGAGTGTTTTTTTCATCATGCGGTAGAACCATGTGGTCTCAGGCAAGAGTTCTCCTGAATGGTTATGACACCCGCAGACTGGACGGGAGGCGAGCTCGGCGAAAAAGGTACCACGCCCTGAACTGTCAATGGCATCACAGAGATTGGACATGGATGCAAGTTCATACGGATGATCCATGAGTACACATCCGCTGGTGAGTGTAGGAACCTTGGACTGAAAGACCGTCAGCAACAGGGACTGTTCAACATTCTCGACCAAGTCATCGTTCAAACCGATGTGGCAGTCAGAGCATTGTACAGGAGGGCAGGGTTCAACATCGCCCATCGCATTGATATGCAGATTGATCCCTGCGGCTGCAGGGCATCGGGCACGCCCCTCCTCATCCCAGTAAGCATCAATAATGACTGCGGACTTGACGCATTTCCGCTGCTCAAGGATAAATGCATGAAGGTCGCGTACCTGATGGTCTGTCAAAACCTCCTCGAACCCCGGATTGGGTCCGGAAGGCCGGTAGATGTAGTACCAGATATAATGCGCGCCGTGTGCAATCATTGCGGAGATGAAGTCAGGGGTGACCGTATCTTTGAAATTAGAGGCAGAGACACTGGTGGCCACGCCTGTGACGAGGCCGGCCTTTGAACAATGGTCTAGGGCCTCGAGCGCGCTGGTGTACATGTCGTTCTCTCCGCGACGCGCCTGATATGAGGCTCCTACGCCCTCGATGCTGATCAGCGGCGTGACATTTCCCGCCTCAGCAAGTTTCTGCGCCATGGCCGCATCAAGGAATCGTCCATTGGTAAAGAGCTGGAAATAGGCATTGGGATGTCCTTTCATAAAATCCGGTAGCCAGGGGAGGAGCAGGGGTTCGCCGCCGAGTAACCCAAAGAAGCGGACATCCTGCGTGGCACACTCCCGGATAATCTTGTCCAAGAGGGAGGGGTCCATGTCCTGCGGTTTCGCAACGCCTGTGGCCCAGCAACCCTTGCAACTGAGGTTACAACGCTGCGTCACACTGATAAAGACAATCGGCGGGAAACGAAGCTCCTGATCCAGGCGCTGCTTGAATTTTCGAAAGGCGATCATGTTGTTGATGCCTGCTCCACGGATAAAAGACCACAATACACGAGGCTTGATCTCGCGCAGGAGGCGTATTGGCAGCAAGTTGCTTCTTTTCATAAGGGTCTTATCCATGGAGAGTGTTGGGCAGTAGTATATCTGTTCCCCCCTCTGGAAGACAACCTATAAAATACCATAGACAGGCATGAGAGGAGCATGGTACACTTTGGACTCTTGTCATGAAGCATACCGTCAATTTATTTTTTGATTTTTTCTCCCGTCAGGATCATTGGGCGCGAAGGCTGGATGTGCGTGTCAAAATGGGTATCGCCGTTGTGCTTTTCGCGGTCGTCCTCGGTTCAACCCATTGCTTTTTGCCGCTCATGCTTTGTTCGGTCGCCTTTCTAGGGTTATGCTGTTTGCGCATTCCGTTTCGTATTGCCATTGCGCGCTTTTTGCCCTCCTGGGTTGTGGCCTTCGTGCTTTTGGTATTGCAGGCATTTGTCACGGGGCAAACAGTCGCTTATACGTGGGAAGTCGGTCATTGGACGCTGGCAATAAAACAGGAAGGGCTTGAGCTAGGACTCCTTCAGGCCAGCCGTATTCTGGGCGCTGTTGGGGTCCTTTTGCTCCTAGGGTCTGTCGCTCCGGCGCATGAGTTGTTCTTGGGGTTGCGCTGGTGTCGGTTCCCAAAGGTATGGGTTGAGATCGCTTTGCTGATGTACCGGTATCTTTTTGTCTTTCTGGATGAGGCTTCAGAGTTATTGGATGCTCAGCGCATACGTCTTGGCTACGGCCGCGCCCGAACGGCGGTTGCCTCCGCAGGGAGCCTCTTGGGTGCGGTTATGGTTCGTTCGATTGAACAGAGCACGCGAACACATGAAGCCATGCTTGCCCGCGGTTATACAGGGGACTATCCCTTCGGCCAACTTAAAAGGATGGCAAAGCGTGACTATGGGGTCTTTATTTTGGCGTTGGTTTTGATCCTCTGTCTCTATTTCGGTATTGAAAAGGAAGTGATTTTATGGTGAACGGCCAAGAGTGTCCGTTGTTGAACTGTCAAGGGGTGACCTATTCCTACGAGGATGGTTTCCATGCCTTGTCAAAAATTGACTTCTATGCCAACAAAGGCGAATTTATAGCCCTGTTGGCCTCGAACGGTTCAGGAAAAACCACGCTCTTAAAAGTGCTTGCGGGCCTATTACCTGTTCAACAGGGAAGCGTTTCTGTTGATGGACAGGACATCCGGAAGATGAAGAGTTTGCAACTCTACAGTCGTGTCGGCATCCTGTTGCAAAATCCCAAGGATCAACTCTTTGGCGCTACTGTTTTTGAAGACGTTGCATTTGGGCCTCGAAACCAAGGGCTCTCAGATTCAGAGGTCCGTGAGCGTGTCCGAGATTCATTGGAGCTTGTTGGCGCCTCCGCGTTTGTTGAGCGTGCGATTCACCACCTGAGTTTTGGTGAGCAGAAGCGCGTCGCCTTGGCAGGTTTGCTGGCGATGAAACCTTCCATCCTCTTGTTGGATGAGGTGACCGCAGGACTTGACCCAGTCGGAGAGACGCATATTGTACAGATATTGAAGCACCTAAGCCATGAACAGCAGATGACAATTGTCTTTGCAACACACTCGGTTGACCTCTTGCCGTTGATCGCAGATCGTATCTATGTTTTGAACAAGGGGAGCATCATCACATGTGAGACACCTGAGCAACTGTTTGACGATCAGGAAAAGTTGAAACAGGTTGGCTTAAGACTGCCCTATATTTCCAGCCTCTTTCACGCTCTACGTGCACATGACGGAGTGCCTATTCGGGATCTTCCTTTAACGGTGCAGGCTGCACGGGAGGAAATTCTCGCGTGGTTGCCAGAAGATTTTTGGAAAAGCACGTAGGTGTATAAACTAGAATCTCTTTTTGGGGCGCCGATCCCTATCCAGCTGATCTTCGTCAAGGAAGTCGTGAATCTTCGCCTTGCGCATCTTTACTTGAAGATCAGGGAGTTTCGCTAATTTGTCCCATTGGGAATTAGAGGTCCAGGTGTCAACAATTTCCCCGTCTGCCCAAAGCTGGATAATGGCACCTTTGAGTTTTGTGAAAACAGTATTCTCATTTCTTGAAGAACGTTCTTTTACTGGCTTTGATTCCACTGCTGTTGAAAAGGACTTTCCTTGCTGTAAAGAGACTTGCTGATCTACGATGTCGACAATGCCATCGCCTTCTGGATCGGTAGCGATAAAGTAAGCCTTAATGGCCATCTCCTTCTGTTGAGGTTTTGTCAGGCGGAGGTCAACTGTGTAGGCCAATACGCGTGTTTGGACGCGCTGAGTCAACTCTGTTCCCTTGCTGGTTTTCTGTTTGCAGGACATAAAAACTTTTGCCTTCTCTGCAGCTGGATCCGTCTTTGTCGTATTCGCAGTGGGGGTCGTCGCGCCGGGGGCTCCATCGGGAGTGAGATCAATGGCCTTTCCAGAAAGTTTCCCGCTATGGATCCATGAGATGAGCATGGGATTCCTGGTTATACGAATTGGAAAAATTTCAATCCGGCTGATGGTCGTTCCTTTAGGGAGTTCATAAACGGAACAGAACTTATTTTTGAACTCAGGGCGAAGATACTCCTTCTCGGCGGAAGACATCCCGGAGGGAATATAAGAGTCTATGTTTCTTTCGATTGCGGAAAGAGCATAATATTTGCGGTTGCGGGAATCCTGGAGAACAGGAGCTGGCACGATCGAACCTCCATGACCCTTGTTTTCGACAGTGTAGGAGAGAAAATAAAAGAGTCCGTCGGTACTTATGGATGGGAGGCCGTCTGTCGTCGCTTTGAGTGTCCCGCTGACAACATCAAGTGAATCCATCATCCAGGCTGAGTCTAGGATAACTTCGTTTTCTTTGTGGCGTTCCATTGAAAGATTCAGTTCAATACTGTCGTTCATCTTGACGCGAGGCGATACACCGACCTCCTTCAAAGAGGGTTCCGCTGGATTAGGATCCAGAACAAACGTGACCTTGACCGTTTTGGTGGAGGGTACAGGATTAGCAGGCAATGGTCCTGGCGCAGGTGCAGTTACGGGTGTTGCAAAGGAAACTTTTGTAACATACTCGATATCAGCACTGGAGAGCGAATCCAGTTTGGCTTTAAAAATATCGCCACTCGGCTTCTTAATTGTCACTGTTCCATCGTCTACGCTCTGAAAAGCCCCCTGAACCGTGAGTCCATGCTTGGAGGTCCAAGTGCGGGAGGGCTCTTCTGCGATGAGAAACGTTGACCATAAAAGGGTAAAAGATAAAAATAAAATTTTCATGATGGTCTTCCAAAATAAAATTTGTTTAATACTTTTTGATATTACCATGCTAAACCATTCCTTGTCACTACGTTTTTCTTGTTTTTTTGGACGGAATATCCTGCTAATATATCCAAAACGTATGGGACATGAGGATGAACAGTTTATGGCTCCCGGACAGAACTCTTCCCAGTCTGCCCAGTTAAGGGAGGGGTTTACCACGGGCGCCTGCGCCGCTGCTGCCGCAAAAGCTGCGGTAGTGGGATTGTTGGGGGGCAGGCCTTTTCTCTCTGAGGTCACTGTGCCTTTCCCCTCCGGTGATGCTATTGCTTTTAAGGTCGAGTGGGTGCGGTGCTTGGACGGTTCAGTCGAATCGGCTATTCGCAAGGATGCAGGGGACGACCCAGATGTCACCCATGGCGTTCTGGTGGTTGCGAAGGTTTGTTGGCAGGAGAAAGCGGATATTGCGTTCGAGGCAGGCGAGGGGGTCGGCCGGGTGACAAAGCCCGGACTCTCAATCCCTCCAGGCGAGCCAGCAATTAATCCGGGGCCCCGAAAGATGATTTGCGCAGCGATCCGGGAGGTGACAGAGCGGGGCGTCCGTGTGACACTTTCAATTCCCGGGGGCGAGGAGTTGGCGAAAAAGACCTTTAATCCGCGCCTCGGTATTGTCGGCGGAATTTCCATCCTTGGGACAACTGGCAGGGTCCGCCCTTTCAGCTGTCAGGCGATCCGTTGTTCCGTGGCCTGCGAACTGGATGTGGCTCAGGCCGCAGGGGTGAACCATCCCGTACTGGTGCCTGGACATATCGGCGAACGTTCTGCGAGGCGCCAGTTGAAATTGTCCGAAGACCAGCTGATTGAGGTCGGTAACGAGTGGGGATTCGTGCTGGAGGGGCTGAGTAAATACTCCTTCAAGCATGTGTTGCTCTGGGGCCACCCCGGAAAGTTGGCCAAGCTGGCTGGCGAGGCGTGGGATACCCATTCCTATCGGTCGGACTCCGCACTTGAGATTGTCAGAAAGTTGGGGCTGATGCCCAGCCTTGATGAGGAGCCTGTGACCATGGAAGGCCTCTTTGAGATGTTGAAGCTGGAGGAACGGAGAAAGCTCGCCACTGAACTGGGTGAGGCCATTGCCCGTGCCGCCGCGCGTAAATGCGGTGATTGTTGTCAGATTTCTGTCGGGCTTGTGAATATGGCAGGCGAGATGTTAGGGAGTGATTCAGACTTAAAGGACTTTAAATGACAAAAAAAATTACAATAGTCGGGTGCGGCCCAGGTGCTCCCGACTACATGACTGAGGCAGGCCTGAAAGCCATTGCCAGTGCTGATGCTTATGCTGGCGTAACTCAACTGTTGAAACGGTATGCGTCTGAAGGCAAGCCCCAGATCCCGCTTGCCTCGGATATCGAAGAGGCTCTCCAAGCAATCGCCGCTTGTGTCGCAGAGGGGAAGCGTGTAGCTGTGCTGGTCAGTGGCGACCCGGGGCTTTGCAGTTTGGCAACTCCTGTGATTCAACGCTTTGGACTGCCGGCCTGTGACGTGATCCCCGGAATCAGTTCGGTCCAGCTCCTCTTTGCCCGGCTCGGATTGGACTGGATGGAGGCTCGAATCATATCCGCCCATAAATCCCTGCCATCCCTGAGCGCAACGGAGCTGGAGAACGTTAAAACGCTGGTCATTCTGTGCGGTCATCATGTCTCGCAGCAATGGGTGATCGAGCTCTATTTGTCATGGGGTAAGGCCGACAAACTGATTGTCTGCCAGGATCTCTCCCTCCCGACAGAACGGATTGACGAAGTGGATGGTGAGATGTTTAGTAAAATGGAGCTTTCCTCGCGGACGATCGTGGTGATAAAATCATCATCACGAGAAGAGGTTTAATGGATAAACAAGGGACATTGTTTGGAATTGGAATTGGTCCGGGCGATCCAGAGCTGGTGACTGTCAAAGGCGCGCGGCTTCTCGGCTCCTGTCGCCATGTTGTCGTGCCCAAGGCGGCGGAAGCTTCTGAGAGCGTCGCGTTACGCATTATCCAGCCCCATTTGAAGCCGGCGACGCAGATCCATGAGCTGGTATTCCCCATGGTCGTCACCCCCGCTGAGCTCATGGCCAAGTGGAACGAGTCGGCTTCTTATGTCGCGGCGTTGTTGAACAAGGGCGAAGATGTCTGCTTCCCGACTCTGGGCGACGCGTTTCTCTATTCGACCTACATCTATCTTGTGCAGGCACTGCTTGCCATCGCCCCTGACACACGCATTGAGACAGTCCCGGGTGTGACAGCCTTCAGTGCCGTGGCTGCCAGGATGTGCTTTCCAGTGGGTAAAGGCAAGCATCCTGTCGCCATCGTGCCGTCCGCAGATGATTTTGCGACATTAGATGCGGCATTGAAGACGAATGGAACGGTCGTCATCATGAAGGTTGGCAAACGGCTCGATGCAATTCTGGATAAGCTCGAAGAGCACAACGTGCTGGAGAAAAGTGTCTTTGCCGCCCATGTCGGCATGGCGGATGAACATCTGGAAACGGACTTGAGGAGACTGCGAGGGACTGGAGACAAGACAGGTTATCTCTCCATCATCCTTGTGGATACCAGTAGGGACGGGATGAAATGAAAATCTATTTTGTAGGGGCCGGACCTGGAGATCCGGAGTTGCTGACCGTCAAGGCGTTGCGCTTAGTTGCAACGTGCAAAGTCTGTATCTATGCAGGCTCGCTTGTCAGTCCTGCTGTTCTTGCAAAGATTGCCCCTGAGGCTGAGAAGTACGACTCCGCGTCGTTGTCGCATCCCGAAGTGATCGCCCTTTTCCAAGATGCTCAGAAGCGTGGAATCGATGTGGTGCGCCTGCATACTGGCGACCCCTCAATTTACGGAGCCATTGGCGAGCAGATCAGCGACCTTGAAAAGCTGGGCATTGAATATGAAGTGGTTCCCGGGGTCAGTGCCTTTCAGGCCTCTGCAGCTGCGCTAGGCTGGGAACTCACTGTCCCCGAGGTCGCCCAGAGTATCGTCCTGACCCGCACGCCCGGCCGGACACCGATGCCAGAAGCTGAGGCGCTCGAAAATTTCGCAAAGACCGGTGCCACGCTCTGCGTCTTCCTCTCCGCCCATGCGATTGCCGAACATGCGCCGCTCCTCGCGAAGTATTATGGCAAGGATTGCCCCGCCGCTGTGGTCTTCCACGCCTCCTGGTCCGACCAGAAGATTGTCCGGGGGACACTCGCCGATATCGCAGAGAAAATTCGCGCAGAGGGTATTGAAAAGACCGCACTCTTTATTGTCCGCCGCGCCTCCACCGGCGCCCAGTCGCGTCTGTATGCCCCCGAATTCGCACATGGGTACAGGCAGGTGAAAGACGGGGTGCAAGAGCAAGAGACAACAATTAAAGAGGCACCCGTGTTGTATGAAGGCGCCCCGACGTGCCATATCGTTGCTGGCCCGAATGGTTCGGGAAAATCGACTTTTGCGATTCAGTATCTGCCACGTTATGCTGGCTGCTGCGAATTTGTCAATCCGGACTTGATCGCCTTGGGCCTCTCTCCTTTCAACCCTCAGCATGTCGCCTTAAAGGCCGGCAAACTGGTGTTGGAGCGGATTGGTGAGCTCTCTAAACAGCGCGTTGATTTTGCCTTTGAGACGACGTTGTCCGGCATGGGATATATAAATCATATCCGCCGTATGAAGGAGCAAGGGTATCGGATTAACCTGTACTATCTTTGGGCGCCTGCTAGCGATCTGTTGGTTTCCCGTATCCTTCAGCGTGTCCAAGCGGGCGGACACCATGTCCCGGATGAGGATGTTCGGAGGCGATATGCGCGGTCACGAGAAAACCTCTCCTGTTATTTGTCATTCGTTGATACGTTAAGGGTGTTTGATAATTCGGAGTCACAGACGTGTTTAGTATATGAACGAAACGGGAATGAGTCGATTCCCGATGAAGATCGGTTCGCGATTATCCGAAAGGATATAGGCCTATGAAAAAAGTTGAATTATCCGAAGAAACGAAAAATGTCATCGAGGCCATGGACGAGGCGACATGGAAGGCAACAGAAGCGTATCGTGTTACAGGTCTTCAGGTTCCAATTTATGATTGGAGTCAAAAGAAGGTGATCTATCTCTCTGTTGATGAGGCGTTGAGGCGTCGTTCTGATTATGCAAAGCGCATGGCAATGAAGGGTACAGATGGAGCAATGAAGGATGTTTGATCTTGTGACATTATCTTCTTTAGGGCTGGTCGTGGCCAAGCGGTTGAAAGCCTCGCTCGGGGAGGCCGCGATCCATTTGCATGTGGATGTGGCATCGGGTGGCGATACACAACCCTTTTCACGTACCAGTGATCTTGTTGCGGAGTTGTTTCCAAAGACCAAGGGCATTGTCTTTATTGGTCCGTGCGGCATTGCGGTTCGAGCCCTTGCGCCACTGATCAAAAGTAAACTCTCGGATCCGCCAGTCGTGGTGGTGGATGTCATGGGGCGTTATGCCGTGAGCCTCTTGAGCGGACACGAAGGCGGCGCGAATGACTTGACGTTGCGGGTTGCGAATGTGATTGGCGCCGAGCCAGTGATTACGACCACCAGTGATGCTGAAAAAAATCTGATTATCGGTGTGGGCTGCCGCAAGGATGCCCCTGTTGAGGCGATTGTCGAGGCCATCCACTTCGCCGTGGAGAGCGCACAGGTCAGTCTCAAAGATGTGCGTCTGCTGGCCACTGCGGATATCAAGGCTGAAGAGCCAGGACTCCTGGTTGCTTCGCAACAGCTTGGCATCCCCTTGCGTGTGATCGCATCGGATGAAATCAGGGCCTGCACGCGCGAGTTTGCGCCCACGCCGCTGGCTCAGGAGAAGGTAAATTTGCCCGCAGTTGCAGAGCCTGTTGCGCTCTTGGCGGGGAGGAGGACAGTATTAATTCAGAAGCGAATCAACCGGAACGGTGTGACCGTGGCCATTGCGTGGGAAAGCTCTTTGTAGTCGGGATCGGTCCTGGTCATCGCTTGGACCGCACCCCGCGTGCCGAGCAGGCCATACAGGCGAGCCGCGTTATCGCAGGCTATGCGCCCTATTTAGAGTCCATCGCTGATTTGATCGCGGGCAAGGTCTGCATCTCCACAGGGATGACCCGCGAGGAGGAACGTGTCAAGGCCGCCATCGAACATGCTCAGAAGGGTGAGACCGTGGCCATCATCTCCTCCGGGGATGCTGGCGTGTATGGCATGGCCGGACTCGCAATCGAGATGGCGCATCAGTTAGCGCCTGGACTTGCGATCGAGATCATACCCGGCATCTCCGCCGCCAACTCAGCTGCGGCTGCATTCGGGGCGCCGCTGATGTTGGATTATGCGGTCATCAGCCTCAGCGACCTGCTGGTCTCCTGGGAGCAGATCCGCACACGCTTGGAGGCGGTCGCGGCTGCCGACATGGTTGTGGTGCTCTATAATCCGCGCTCCACCAAGCGTGTGACCCAACTGGAAGAGGCGGTTGCCATCTTCCTGAAACATCGTCCTGCAACAACACCTGTCGGCATCGGGACGGCCATCTCCTCGCCGGATCAACGCCTGGTCATGACGGATCTCGGTTCCCTGCTCGCGCAAGAGGTGAACATGCGGAGCATTGTTATTATCGGCAATACCCAGTCTAAAGTGATTGACGGCTATTTCGTCACCCCTCGCGGATATCAGTTATGATTTTGTTGCTCGGTGGAACAAGCGAGACAGTACAGATCGCCCAGGCGCTGGTGAAACAGGGCTGGGAGGTCTTGCTCTCAGCGGCCACCACGATGGCTTCCCGTGGACAGATGCCCGCTCATGTGCGTGTGCGGTGCGGGATGCTGGATGAGCAGGGGATTGAGCATCTTATCCGCGATGAAAAGATAACTGCTGTCGTGGATGCGACGCATCCCTACGCCGAGGCTGTCAGTCAGAATGCTTGCAAGGCGTGTCAGGCGACGGGCGTCCGCTATCTGGCGTATGAGAGACCCTGCGCAAGGGTCGAGTCTGCACACCGCGTTCCGAATCATCAGTCTGCCTCGAAGCAGGCGTTCTCCTTTGGCAAGCCTGTATTCCTGACCATTGGTGTGCGCAATCTGGCACCCTATATTGCTGAGGCGCGTAGACTCTCTATTTCGCTGAAGGCGCGTGTATTGAATCACCCTGACTCTGTGGCGGCTTGCCATCATGCGGGATTGAGCGAGCGCGAAATCCTCTGCGCTGACGGCCCCTTCACTGTTGAAGAAAACAGTAACCACATGAAAGGCTTTGGCGTGCTCGTGACCAAGGACAGCGGTGAGGCAGGGGGTGTGGACACCAAGATTAAAGCTGCTCGCCAGAGCGGGTGCGAGGTCGTGGTCATCGAACGACCGAAACGTCCGGCATCCGGTTACGCGTCCGTGGATTCACTGGTGCATGCGCTCGGGCCGAGGTAGTCAATAACCGAAGCGAGCGCGAAAAACTAAACGCGGTCGGCTGCCAATTTTCGGGCGATACGCGTGAGCCATACGCCAACTCCTGTTGTTGCCAGGGCAAGGACTCCACAGAGAACTCTCATCACTAGCAACGCCTCATCATATCCTGGATCACCTGGTCGATAGAGGACAGAGTTGAGTGTAAAATGATCGCATTTCGGGAGCGCGAAGAATCCAAAGATACAGCCGGCGGCCATTGTGTAATAAGCAATCGCAAAGAAAATGGTCGTGGCGGGTTTATTTGGTAAGTTGAATGAGATCACTATTCTTTCAATTCTCCAGCACTTTGTTTTACGGGTTCAAAATAGCTGGCGGGGCGGATTTCCGTTCGACTCATCGGATCAGTGGACATTTTTCCGCTCTACGTAATCAATAAGATGCGACACTGTCAAAAGATTCTCGGCCTCTTGTCTGGGAATCTTGAAGCTGAACTCCTGCTCAATCGCCATAATAAGCTCCACAGGGTCGAGGTCGTTGGCGTTAAGGTCTCGGACGAATTGTGTCTCTGGACGGAGTTGTTCTGGCTTGACGCCCAACTGCTCGCTCACTATTGCCAGGATCCTCCAAGTCATTTCGAAACTGTACTTCGGAAAATACTGGCGTGCCAAATGCTCAAACACCTTCTGATGTTTTGGATCCGGCTTGAAAATGTCAGACAATTTCATTTAACCTCCCAGAGGCTGGGAAGTTTAAAATTATTTCTTTGTTTGGCATATAGGGACAGACCTTCCTTCCTCAATGCTTTGCAATTCCTGAGATTTTAACCCTTGAGAAATCACAAGCACCTAATGTCAAGGCAAGTCCAATTCTGCCTTGTGTAATTCCTCCTGAGACATTATGAATGAGCTCTTCTGAGTTGTTTACGTAGGCCTTCACCCAGATCTGGTGATGAACCTCAACCCGTAGTTGAACTTCCTCTTGATCAGCCTTCATTACGAATGGAACACGTTTTTCGGTGACAACCCTTCCGCCTGCAACTTGAGTAAGCTTCAGCATTGGGGCTGTTTGTTCTCCACCTATTGTAACACTCCAATAGTTCTTGCCGTCAACGTATCCAAAGATCAGTCCAGCCTCTGGAAGCGGACCACTTCGTTTCTGAACATTCGTCAGGCTACAGGTCAGTACATACCAAATCGGAACTTCCACTACTGAGGCCTTCACGACTAATAACTTGTCGCCTTGGTAGAGCAAGGAATTCTTGGTAAGAACACCATTTGTAATGCTCCATTGATCGGCTTTGATGTCTAGGTTGTCAACATTAGACAGAAGATTTGTTCCGAAGGGTCTTGATGGATCCGCAAGACATATGAACGTGAGAAAGACTCCAACAATAAGGCACGCAGCTCGTTTCATATAGGTTCTCCATAATACGACAGAGGGACAGACATATTATGCTGATATGTGCTGGGTATTGATCCAACAATGTCGTCATTTTTGCGCTTTTTGACCTGCAAAGCAAGGCAAAATTAAACAGGACATATTAGTGCCTTTTATATGGGGACAGACTATTTGTAAATGTCGCTTTCAAAGCGACATCTTGTCCGGATGAATTTGATAATCTTCTTTTAACAACAAGGGGACAGACTAGCAGTCCGAACAATAAAGGGACACACTAGCTGTTCTGAAAGGAGCGACAGATGAGAAAGTCTAGAATTAAGGCGGATGGGGGAGTCGGGTGTTACCATGTCACGAGCAGGATCGTTGACAGGAGTTTTAGGATGGATGATGACGAGAGGGAGATCTTCAGGCATATCCTGCGCAAGGCTGCGGAATTCTCTGGGGTGAAGGTTCTCACGTATGCGATTCTCTCGAATCACTTTCATCTTCTGCTTGACGTGCCGGTCCAGCCCTTGCTGGATGAGGCCGAACTCATTAGGCGGATCCGTGCGTTTTATGGAACGCTCGAAGCCAGCCGTTGCAAGGAACGTTGGGCGGAGTGGCGCAAGAACGGCCTCACCTTGCTCGCTGAACGCGAGCAGGAGGGGTTCCGTCGGCGTATGGGGGACATCAGCCCTTTTATGAAGCTTCTCAAGCAATGTTACTCCATCTCGTACAATCGGCACCACTCGCGCGTGGGAACCCTCTGGGAAGGGCGCTACGCCAGTATACTGGTGGAGGGCGAAAGCCGGGCTCTAGCCGTTATCGCCGCCTATATTGACCTTAATCCCGTGCGTGCCGGGATCGTCAAGGATCCTGCGGACTATCGCTGGAGTGGCTATGGTGAAGCGTGTGGCGGGTCTCCTGTAGCACGGCAGGGAATCCTGTCAATCTTCTCCCGTTGCTCGCAGGAGTTGACCTGGTCAGACGCGCTGGCCGCCTATCGTAAATCCCTCTACACGCATGGCGAAGAGCATCGTGATGAAGTGGGATGTCTGCAGCGTATCGGATTCTCGCCCGAGGTTGTGAGCGAGGTGATCGAACGTAATGGAAAGATGCCGCTGCCCGCACTTCTGAGGTGCCGCGTTCGCTATTTTAAAGATGGACTGGCCTTCGGTAGCAGGGCCTTCGTGGAGTCCGTCTTCGAGCGAAACCGCGCCCATTTCGGTGTAAAACGAAAGACAGGAGCTCGCAGGATGCGTTTCTGCCAGGATGGTGGATTCTGTACCGCGCGAGACCTGCGGGTCGAGCCAGTCAGCCTTCCGCTTCGAGTTTAGTGCAGGTTGTCTGTGTAGGTTGTCTGTTCCTCTATACCCTGGGTTGTCTTCTTCCTGCAAGATCGAGAGACAGGGCACCGACAAGCATTAGCAGGATCGGGGAGAGCATTTTAGCTTCTTCATCCAGGCTGAGCTCGCGGACTGTCTGGCCATGCCTGAAGAGCGCTGCCTTGGAAACCATTTCCCCTGTGTCCTTTGGTATCCTGTACTCCCTAGGCGGAATGAAGGGATATTGGCCGTATAGACTTGGCCAAATGATGGACATGGCCCAGGCAAAGCCGACAAGCACGAGTATATATCCAGCGATACGCAGTTTCATCTATTTCGCTTTCGGTTTATTATCTTCTTTTCCGTTCATGACGCGCTCGCACTCTGCGCGGTTTCGGAAGAATACAAACAGGCAAGCGGCGATGAACAGAACACACACCGCCTTAAGCATAAAGAGGCTGAAAGGTTTATACCACGTTCCGGTCTGGGTTTCGATGAGGTCCGAGATTCCGAAAAATAAGAGTGTCACTGAGAAGACGAGGAACGTCTTCTTTAAAGATGACCGCCTTCGTAATGCGAGAAACAGGAACCATCCTGCCATGGCAATCCAGATCCCTGCTTCAATGACATTAAACCAAAAATGGCATGCTTCAAGCATCGGTACGTTATCTCGTTTTCAGTTTAGCTACAGACTGTCTGTCCCTTTATCCCTCAATTTAGCTACAGACTGTCTGTCCCCTTATCCCTTATTCTTATCGCGGTCCCCTTATCGCGATAGGCGTCTCTGACGAATAGTATGTCTGTCCCCTTATCGCGATGAGACTGGGGTGAACGAGCAATTCAATCAGTCTTGCGATTAGTTTGCGTTTTGCGTGATCTCGATGGTGCGGGTGTCGGCGTCGGTGGAGAGCTTGAGGCTGATATGGAGGGCGTTGGGGGGGATGAGGTCGCCACCGCGCTCGGGCCATTCGACGGCGACGACGGCGCCGGATTCCAGATGTTCGGGGAACCCAATGGTGAGGAGGTCATCCGGGCCGTTCAGGCGATAGAGATCCATGTGGACGAGTTTGAAGCGTGGGGTCTCGTACTCCTGGCAGAGTGTGAAGGTCGGACTCGTGATGGGACGCTTGACGCCTAAAGCAAAGGCGAGTCCTTGCATAAAGGTCGTCTTGCCTGCGCCCAGGTCGCCTGTGAGCGCAAGGACCATGCCGGGCGTCAGTCGTTCAGCAATGTCAGCCGCGACTTTCCAGGTCTCTTCAATCGAATGGACTGTGTAGAGGCTCATAGAATAGGGGTCAGGGTTCGGGGTTCAGGTTTGAGTCTTCGAAAATGCGGCAATAAGGGGAACTATTTCGTCGGTGAAGCGTTCCATGTACTCATCTGCAAAGGCGGAAGCATGAGGCAACCGGATCAGGCCGGGCAGATTCTGGGCGAGGGGATGGCCTTTCCGAAGCGGTTCCTGTATAAAGACATCAAGACAGGCACCTGCGATGGCTCTGGTTCTCAAGGCTTTGGCCAAAGTAGCCTCGTCAATACAGTTGCCCCGACCAATGTTGTAAATGACCGTATGGCGGGCCATCTTCTTAAATTGACGCGCGCCAAGAAGATTGTCGGTGCCTGTGTCGTTGGGAAGCGCAAGAATGACATGATCGGCTGTCGGCAGGACCTTGTCCAATTGCGTGACAGGGACGATCGAATCTCCCTCTGTAAAATAGGAGGGTCGCTTGGCTGGCGGATTCCGCCGAACACCTGTGATACGGATGTCAAAGGGTTTGAGTAAACGTGCAATCCATTCGCCAATATGGCCGAAGCCGATGATGACTGCATGGGAACCGCGCAACAGGCGTATCGCCCCTGGCTCGCAGAGGGGGCGCCAGGGCCATAACTCATTGGCCAATTGGTGTTTATAGGACTGAAGAATGCCCCGGTTGATGCCAAGCATGAGTCCCAGTATCGTCTCTGCGATGAACTCACCATGGAAGGTGCAATAGTACGTTTGGATGTGGGGCGGGGGGTTGGCGCCCATCACGTCGCGTCCGGCAGCGGGCGAGAACATGTGACGCAACCGTTTAGCCAGAGGAAACCACTCATCTTTGAACCTGTTGGACAGAACGACATCAAACCGCGGAAGGGTTCTTTTAAAGGAGGCTTCGCTGCGGCACCAGATAAACGTGACCTCAGGGAACATATTCCGCAACCGCTCCACCAGATGGCGCTTCATCCTGAAATAGTGGATCGGTTGCTCAAGATAGAGTCCGATGGTGAGCTGTTTCATTTGCAGAAGGGCGAGAGCGCTCTGAGCTTGTTGATAATCTTGGGGGTCTCGGCGAGTACGGTGTCCACCTCCGCCTCGGTATTGTAACGGCTGAGTGAGAAACGTATGGACCCATGCACAGCGGTGAAGGGTACACCCATCGCGCGGATGACATGTGAGGGTTCAAGCGAGCCAGCTGCGCAGGCTGAGCCGGTCGAGGCGCAGATCCCGAGGTCGCTGAGATGCATGAGAATGGATTCACCTTCGATGTATTCAAAACTGATGTTGGAGGTGTTGGGCAGGCGGTTCTTGCGATCTCCGTTGACGCGAGCATCTGGGCAGGTTGACAGGAGCCCATTCTCCAGCTTGTCACGCAAGCGTGAGAGCAGTTGGGTCTCGGTGGTCATGTTGGCCTCCGCCAGTTCGACTGCCTTTGCAAGCCCAGCGATGTAGGGGACATTCTCTGTGCCGCCTCGGCGCCCATTCTCCTGATGTCCGCCCAGCATGAAGGTCTTGATGCGGGTTCCGCGACGGAGATAGAAGATGCCAATGCCCTTGGGGGCGTGAAGTTTATGTCCGGAGAAGGAGAGCATGTCCACAGGCGTCTTGCGCATGTCGATTGGAATCTTGCCCGCGACCTGGACAGCGTCCGTGTGGAGGATGCCGCCTGCAGCCTTGACAAGCTGGGCGATCTCATCCATCGGGAAGACCACACCGGTCTCGTTGTTCGCCCACATGATGCTGACGATGGTGGGTCCGCTCTCCTTAAGCGCCTCCCGGAGGGCGGCGAGGTCGAGTTGCCCGACACCGTCGACAGGGATTTCAATTTCACGATACCCTTTGTCACGGAGGCGGCGGCAGGGACCGAGCACTGCGGGATGTTCGACACGCGAGGTGATCACCTTGGCATGGGAACCGAGCACCTCGGCACCCCCCCGAATGGCCATGTTGTTGCTCTCCGTCCCGCAACTGGTAAAGACAATTTCAGAGGGTTCGGCATGGATAAAGGCTGCGATACGTTCGCGGGCCGCTTGAATATACTTGGCCACCTGTCCGCCAAAGGCGTGCATACTGGAGGGGTTGCCATAGAGTTCCCCGAAGAAGGGCATCATGGCTTCCCGGACTTCCGGAGCCACGCAGGTCGTCGCATTGTTGTCAAAATAAATAGTCTTCATACCGTTTCCTAAATTGTTAAAAATATAGCATAAGAAGGGGCGGGAAGGAAGCACGGAAAAAGGGATTGAGAATATCCAATATCCAATGGGAGTGGCAGCCAGTCAACAAAATTACCCTTGTCCAGTTTCTGTCCAAAGGGTATTATTAAGGCAACTATTAGGTAAGGAGATGACTATGAACGTGACAAAAGCTATTGAGACGCGGCGGGCAGTAAAACATTATGATCCGAATCATCGTATGACCGAGGCTGAGATCGAAAAGTTGATGAGCTTGGCGCTTCTGGCTCCGACGGCTTTTAATATCCAGAACTGGCGCTTCGTAGTTGTTCGTGACCCTGCAGTGCGGAAACAGATACGTGCAGTGGCATGGGATCAGGCGCAGGTGACTGACGCATCACTCTTGATCGTTCTCTGTGCAGACCTGAAAGCCTGGGAGAAAAATCCCGCACGCTACTGGGCCGACGCGCCTCAGCCGGTGAAGGACTATCTGGTCCCAGCAATTGATAAGTATTACCGGGGACGCGAGCAGGTACAGCGCGATGAAGGCATGCGTTCCTGCGGAATTGCCGCCCAGACGCTGATGCTGGCCGCCCAGGAGATGGGGTATGAGTCCTGCCCGATGGACGGCTTTGACTATGATGCCGTCGGCAAGATAATTAATCTGCCGGTAGATTATGCGGTGGCCATGTTCGTGGTGGTCGGTAAACCTACGCAGGTAGCATGGCCGCGTCCTGGTCAGCTCCCGATGCGCGAAGTCGTGCTCACCGATCGGTTCTGATGGTAGAGTTGAGGAAGATAGCCTTTCTGCGCCCACCCCGTGGACGCAGAGGGGTGGTTAATAAGAAAAGGAAATCGCTAAAATGAAAAATTTGCTACTCGTCGTCGCACAGGTTCTTCTTTTTACGTGGGGAGCCACTGGCAGTGTCGTTACCAATGCCCCTGGTGTGACGTTCTCAGTGACGACAGCGCCTTCGAAGGGGAAATACAGCCCTAGTCATGTGCTCGCTATTTGGGTTACGGACGAGAAAGACGCCTTGGTAAAAACCTTGCGGATGGATGGAAATAAACGAAAAAAACATCTTGTCCAGTGGATCTCGGCCTCTGCTGATAGCAAGGTTGATGCAGTCACAAGCGCGACGTTGAAGACGCATCAGGCGGTCAAAGTTTTTTGGGATTGTAAAGATGCTCAAGGCAAGGCTGTCGCTGATGGAAAATATCGTATCAGGGTTGAATTCACAGAGGCCAACGGTCCTGGACCCGCGACCCCGAAGGATCATATTGAGTTCACCGTGGGATCCAAGGCAGCCTCTCTTAAGCCGAAGGATCTCACCTGTTTCAAAAATATGTCACTCGACTATGTGCCCTTGAAAAAAGAGGTGCCAGTCAAAAAAACACCCTAATCTTTTCAGTTACTAAAGACGTATAAGCCAATCGATGAGGTTGAGGAAACCATCTAGCGTTGAACATTCAACGTCCAATGTGGTCGCTGTTGCCCATTCGATATTCAATGCTGTATGTTTAAGCAAAACCTAGTTTTTGCGTTATTTTTTTTAGGGAAAGAAAAAGTCTACACATATTTTAGGCTCTGGTATCGGAGAAAGCCAAAAAGCAAAATTGGGGATGGAAGCAGGCAGGGGATTGTGGTATTATTTAAGCCACAATTTTAGTACACCTCTTGCAAGTGCGAGAGGCATGAACGTGTGGACTGAGTCAGCATGAATTTATTGGTAGCAACACGAAACCGACATAAGCTCGATGAGATCCGGCAGATCTTTTCTCTGCCTGGTTTGACGCTGTTGTCGGCAGATGAGATTGAAGGCCTTCCAGCGGATGTGGTCGAGGACGCAGAGACCTTTGAAGGCAATGCTTTGAAAAAGGCGCGTGAATTGGGGTGCGCTTCAGGACTTTGGACGCTGGCAGATGATTCCGGGCTGGAAGTGGAAGCGCTAAATAATGCGCCGGGCGTTTACTCGGCAAGGTATGCCGGAGAGCCATGCAGTTATCCCGCGAATAACGCCAAGTTGTTGCGGGAGCTTCAAGGCGTGACGGATCGCCGGGCGCGGTTTCGCTGTGTAATCGCCCTGTGGGCACCAGACGGACGCGAGTGGATCGTGGACGGCCGGTGCGAAGGAACCATTACAGAGTTGGCACGTGGGAGCAATGGTTTCGGGTATGATCCGCTCTTTGTGCCCAATGGTTTCTCGCAGACTTTTGCCGAATTGGACGCTATTACCAAAAACAGCCTCTCGCACCGGGGTAACGCCTTGCGGAGAGCAGCTGTCGAATGGAGATCGCTTTTTATTACTGAAAGTCCAATTTAAATAAGGCAATGTGTTATGATGAATGATCAACAGATGGAATCGAATTTTTCGCAGATTGAGCTTAAACTGACGCAGGAGAAGTTGAAGCTTGAGCAGGAACGCCTCGCACTCGAACGCGAACGACTCGAGGCGGCGCGTGAGCGCATGAATGATGCTACCAAAGTTCAGGTGACCCGTGATGGACAGGTCTCAGTCCGTTTGTCGACGGTGGCGCTCTCTTCGATTATCTGTCTGCTGGTCGGTGGCATTCTTGGTGCGGTTTCAATGTCTCTTCAGCATGACCGGCGCGGGGCAGCCCGACTGAAGGAGGCTCTTCAAGCTTTGAATGTTGTCGAAACAGAACAGGTGGTGGAGTCTCCCGTCAAACCAGCCACAACCAATGCGGTGGCTGCTGCAATAGAGTTTCCCTCCGTGTTCCAGTCGCGCCCGATGCGTGTCCGGACGATCAGGGGCAAGGGCGACGCAGGTGTTTCATTGATTGTGGTGCAATAAGCGATATGTCATTTTTCAAGGCCTATGATATGCGAGGAGAGTTCGGGGTTGATTTCGACCTCGACCTTGTGTATCGCATTGGTCGCTGGTTGCCAGTGGTTCTGAAAGCTCGACGTATCCTTGTCGGACGCGATGCGCGCTTGACGTCTGAGGCATTTCGGGATGCTTTGTGTCGTGGCCTTGTTGAGTCAGGATGCTCCGTGGAGGATATGGGGCTGGCGACAACGCCGATGGTCTATTTTTTCACTGCCCAGAAGGGTTATGAAGCCTCGGTTCAAATCACGGC
>Ga0247841_10001590_pt1 | contig 49904 bp, 39 predicted proteins | sample LaCruzMarch2015__2_FD_192410 | JGI IMG/M metagenome (GOLD analysis project Ga0247841, IMG submission 192410) | Freshwater microbial communities from meromictic Lake La Cruz, Castile-La Mancha, Spain - LaCruzMarch2015_18m | ecosystem: Environmental > Aquatic > Freshwater > Lake | place: Spain... | reverse complement strand
CGTTTTTGTCTCTTCCTGCGCATCACCGTCGTTCTCAAAGTGGCCTTTAAGTTTTGCCTCGCCATATTTTGCGGTGGTATCGTCCTCTATTGCGCGTTCGTCCTCCATAACCTTAGGGTCTATAGGAAGTACGGAGACATCGGGGTCAATGCCTTTGGCCTGTATGGATTTTCCGCTAGGGGTGTAATATCTTGCTATCGTATATTTTATGGCAGATTTATCGTCGAGCTCGACCAGCGTCTGGACAGATCCTTTACCGAAAGTTTTCTGGCCTATTATGACAGCACGTTTATTATCCTGCAGTGCTCCAGCGACGATCTCAGCCGCGCTTGCCGACGCCTGGTTCACAAGCACCACCACAGGTACGTCCATTGGCAGTATACCGTCCGGTTTTGCATACTCTGTTACCTTCTTGTCTTTTTCCCTTCCTATTACGCTCACGATGATGCCTTTATCGAGGAACACATCAGAAACAGCGACGGCCTGATCCAAAAGTCCACCGGGGTTGTTCCTCAGGTCCAGTAGCATCCCGGATAATTTTTTATTCTTGGTCTCCTTTATAAGTTTTGCCACAGCTTTTTTAAGATCAGGCCCTGTGGTCTCGTTAAAAGTTGATATCCTTATATAACCGTAATCGTCGGGGAGCATCACGCTCTTTACAGAGACGATCTTGATTATTTCTCTTGTGATGTTGTAGTCGATAGGTTTTTGCGAACCTTCCCTCATGATGGTTATTTTTACCTTGGTCTTAGGGGAACCTCTCATCTTGGAGACGGCAGTCTGCAGGTCCATCTCGGCGGTGGATTCATCATTTATCTTTACTATCTTGTCCATTGATTTAATTCCGGCTTTCCATGCTGGTGTATCCTCGATGGGCGATATAATAGTTATGACATTATCCTTTTTCGCTATCTCTATACCTATTCCCCCGAATTCTCCCGTCGTACTTTCTCTCATCTCTTTGTAATCTTCAGGGTTCAGGAACGCAGAGTGTGGGTCCAGCTCCTGAAGCATTCCCTTTATTCCACCATAGATAAGTTTTTTTATGTCGACGTCTTCAACATATGTTGACTCAAGAAGATGAAGAACCTTGGTAAAGAGTGACAACTTTTCGTATTTGTCCGTTGGCTTGGCCTCGACCAATGATATTGTTCCAGCACCGGCGATAAAACCGCCAACGACAGCACAGAATATTAGAATAATAAGGTAGAACCTCGCGCCTCTAAACATAATAACCCTCCCTGAAATCTAACGACATTATTGACACGAACCTGTCAAAAATCCAGATATTTTTTAAATTGTTAGTATCAAAACAATATGTTATGCAATATATTAGAGACTAACGAAAAGTAGGGGGATCAAGATGTTAGACGTACTGAGAAAGAACTCCAAACACTGGCTGGTTACTATTATCATTGCTGTGGTCATTGTCGGCCTCACGGCATTCTTCGGTTCTGCATCTAGGAGCAATACGGGCGCAGGGGCATGGGCTGCGAAGGTCGGAGGCACTTCTATAAAACTGGCTGATTTTTTGACAAGGTACAGGACCGTTGTTGAGAATTACAGACGTAAGCTTGGGCCTAACTTTGACGAAAAGATACTTGATGCGCTGAATATAAAAATGCAGCTCTTGAAGGGAATGGTGACCGAGCGGATAATAGCCAAAGAGGCTGAAGAGAACGGTTTTGGCGTGTCACAAAAGGAGCTTGTGGACGACATATCAAAGGTACCTGCTTTCCAAAAGGACGGCAAATTTAATTTGGAATATTACAACAGCCTGCTCTCATATAATAGGATGAAACCTGCTGAGTTCGAGAAGATGCAGAAAGACGAACTCGTAAGGGAAAAGATGAGGGACATTATAGCTATGTCGGCTAAGGTTAGCGAACAGGAATTGATGGCGGCTTACAGGATGGAAAATGAAAAAATAAAACTTTCCTTTATATCTGTAATAAAAGACGAAAAAAGTGTTGATGTAAAAAAAGAGGATATCAGAGCATTTCTTGCTACCGCGCCTGGAAGGAAAGAGGCTGAAGAGTACTATACAAAACATAATGATGAATACAAAAAAGACAATAAGGTCATAAAGTACGAGGATGTTAAAGAAACGATAGCCAAGGACATACTTTTGAAGAAGAAGGTGGCTGACATATTTAAAACAAAAGTTAACGAGGCTGTGAAAACAGACAATATCGCAGCAGCGGCCAAGATGTTGAATGTGAAGACAGAGGAAACGGACCTATTCACAAGGAAATCACCCAGCCTGTCGAAAGTTTCAGGATCTACGGTCAGCGACGTTATGTGGGCGTTCAACCTTGTTAAGGGTAAGCTGTATAAAAGGGACTTTGCAGGCAGGACATATATATTTGCGGTCAAGGAAAAGACAGTGTTCAAACAGCTTGATCCCAAGGACAAGGGCTTTGCAGAATATAAAAAAGATTTTTTAGCGAGCAGGGGCAGGGATGAGTTTAGGAACTATATAGAGGAGCTGGATAAGCGCTGGGCTAAAAAAGTTGTTTATTCTCCGGCGGTGATAAGAGAAGAGAGGGAGTAAAGGGTATATGGGGGCTGTGCTGCAGATCGTGAGCAAGTTCTATTCTTTCATGATTGCGTTGTTTTTTTGTGCGGGTGTATTTGCGGCTGATAACAGGGTCGTAATATCCACCGGTCAGAAGGACATAGTCTCTATGGCCGAACTTGATCCCCATGAAAAGATATCGGACTATCTGCAGGACATAACAAGGCAAATATACGATACGCTCTACGAGATGGACGAGAACGGGAATGTAAATGAAGGTCTCGTTGATCATTGTGACGTAACTTCGTTCTCCGAGGACATTGATGCCAACGCGCGCATGGAGATCCTTTGTACATTAAAGGAAGGGATATATTTCCACGACGGAGTACAACTAAGGCCCTACGACGTTGTGTTCTCCATAATGAGATTAAAAAACTCCGCCACACTCTCATCCTACCTTAACATAATTAGGGACGTGTATACCTCGGGCAATGGCGTAAAATTTGTATTGAGGTACGATGTATCCGGGCTGGATGATCCTCAAAAATGGTTGTTCGAAAGGTTCAAGAGGGTCATGGCCAGATATTCATACATCGTAAGGGCTGATTATTTTACAGGTGGGGCCGGATGGGCGCTGGAGTACCCTGTGGGCACAGGCCCGTTCTACTTTAAAGATTGGAAACTTTGGGACTCCAAGGATTCAAGGTCGCAGATAATACTGGAAAAGAATAAGTCCTATTGGAAGAAGGACGTTCCGAAAATAGACCAGGTGTTGTTCAGGTTTTTACCACCGTCGCTGTGGCAAGCCTGTCTATCAAAAGGGACGGCTTCGCTTTTATTCAGGATACCCTACAGGGAATATGCGTCGTTAAAGAAAGCAAACAAGCTTAAGGGCGATTACAGGGTATTAAAGAGGCTGATCCCCTCGTATCAGTATCTGATCTTTAGCCCAAGCTCGCAGATATTCAAGTCGTGGGATATAAGGAAAGCTTTCGAGTCCAGTGTGAACAGGGCAAAGATAGCAAGGAACGCTTTTGGCAGGGACGTTATTATCAACAGTGGAAGTGCCTTGTCCGCAAGCACTGGCTTTCCTGGTAAATTCCTTGTGCGTGAATATAGCCCCGACCAGTCGAGAAAGCTCGTTAGGGCGTATATGAAGGCGCGGAATATAGCGGGCGATAGGCTCCGGATATCGATACTGATGCCCGATGCCTATGAACAGAACCTCGTCGCTGATGAACTATCAAAAGAGCTTTACTTCGCGGGGTTCCTGCCAAGGATACAAAAGCTTTCTTACGCCTCTTACGGTGCTGCGATAAATAAAGGTGTGTTCGGGAAGTTCGACATTATTATGCTCAGCGTCAATGAGGAACCAGACATCCTTACACCAAGGCTGAGAAGCATGCTAAAGAACGGGGGCATACAGCTCTACCAGCGGTTTGTTTTCTATGCGCTTTCCCGTCCGGAGCATGATGATTTTTCGAGGTCAATAACGAATTTTGTGCCGCCTGTTGAAGGGGCTTTAATATTGAACGACGTTGAATAGAGGCTGTTTATGAAAAAGTTACTCCTAACTCTTGTTTTCTTAAGTTTTACTGCGCTCAACGCGCAGGATGCTGGCGTGTGCACTATCAACGAGGAGACAAAGATCGCTCCGTGCAATGTTAAGGGAGGGCTTTTTTCCAGCGAAGAAGTTGAGCAGGTCATTCATGAAGACGCTGTCCCAGGTGGGGAGATATATAAGAACGTCAGCGACGGGAAAATATACCTTTATTTGTTCTACGCCTACGATTGCCCTCACTGCAAAAAAGCGCATGAGTTCCTGAATGAATTGAAAAAGCAGTATCCGGATCTGGTAGTAAGACAATACGAGATAAAAAGGAATAAACTTAATCTGGATTTTTTTAAGACGGTGGCGAAAGAATACGGGGTCTCCCTGCAGGGTGTCCCCGCATTTTTTGTCGGTAACAAGAGCTTTGTTGGCTTCGATAAAAAATATAGTTGTACGCCTATAATAAACGAAATTAAGAGGCTGAAGGGGCTTGGCACAGAATGTTCAGCGCTCGATATCGATATACCCATGATAGGCAAGATCAACGTAGGGAACATTTCGCTTCCGACCTTTACCATATATATGGGGTTCCTAGACGGATTGAACCCTTGCGCAATGTGGGTATTGATGTTCCTACTGGGACTTCTTGTTTATGCGCAGGACAGAAGGAAGGTCATGTTCTTAGGGACGACGTTCGTTGTTGCATCGGGGGTCGTTTATTTTCTTTTTATGACGGCGTGGGTGAACTTATTCCTTGTGATAGGTTATTCAAAGATCATAACAGTTGTGCTTGGTTCAGTCGCTGTGGTAATGGGGCTTGTGAACGTAAAAGAGCTGTTCTTCTTTAAGAAAGGCATTTCCTTGATGATACCCGAGGCTGCAAAACCAAAACTTTATAAAAAGTCTAGAAAGGTCGTGAACGAAACCAATAAATTCTTAGCGGTCATAGGCACTATTATGCTCGCTGTATTCGTTAATTTCATAGAGCTTGGGTGTACGGTAGGGCTTCCTGCAATATACACAAGAATACTTTCTCTCCGTAACCTGCCTCCGCTGACAACATACCTATATATCGCCCTTTACAATGTTGTTTATGTGCTGCCGTTGGCTATTATAGTCGCTGTATTTGCATATACGATGGGGCATTTTAAATTCACGGAGAAACACGGAAAGATATTTAAACTCATAAGCGGGCTGCTAATGTTGCTTTTGGGCGTGTTGTTGATACTATATCCACAAGTTTTGGTGTTGGGATAAATAAAATATGAGGGAGTTTTTGATGCTGCAAAAATATTTTAAGAAAAAGGGATATCTCGTCGGTGATGGGGCGACAGGCACCGAGCTTATAAAGATGGGTGTCCTTAAAAAAGGAATAACCCCCGAGCACATATTGCTACAGGACCCGGAAGCTTACGTTAAGATACACCGTTCATACTACGACGCTGGGTCTGATTATGTACTTACAGGCAATTTTGGTGCGGCAAGGACAAAATTGGAAGAGTGGGGACTTGCCCACGAGTTCGATAAAATAAACCGTATGGCCGTAAGGTGCGCTAAAAAAGCGTTAAATGAATCCAAAAAGAAGGGTTTTGTGGCAGCATGCTTAGGGCCTACAGGTAAGCTTTTGCCGCCGATGGGTTCTTCCACGATGGAAGAGATAATTGAGATATATAAAGAACAGGTGAAAGTGATCCTGGACGAAGGAGTAGACTTTTTTGATCTGAAGACCTTTAGTGATATGCGTGAGTTAAAAGCGGCATACATTGCCATAAGGGATCTCAGCGACTTACCTATTGGCGTATCTTTAACATTTGATGAGAATGAAAGGACACTTTTTAACAATAGTCCTGAATCGTTCGCGGTGACGTTTGACCCAACAGATGTTTTATTTATAGGAGTGAACTGCTCTGTCGGCCCAAAAGATATCTCGTCGGTGATATCAAGGATAGGCGAGTACACATCAAAACCTATAGCGGTCATACCGAACGCAGGCGTTGCAGGAAAGAATTATTCTGCCAATGATTTTACCTCGCAGTTGGATGAGTGGATAACTTCTGGCGCAAGGATATTCGGGGGCTGTTGTGGTACGACGCCGGAACACATAAAGGCGCTGAGTAGTGCACTGAAAAAAAAGAAGATCATCAAAAAAATAAAAGTTAAGGAAGGGACGCATATAGCGTCACTCTCCAGGGTAATCAGTGGTGGGGTTAACCTTCCTCCTGTCATCATCGGTGAGAGGATAAACCCAACCAATAAAAAAGAGATGATAGACGAACTCACTGCTGGAAAGCTTGACATCGTAAGAGAGACCGCGCGGCTACAAGCTAAAGACGGTGCTCATCTGCTGGATGTTAACATGGGCGTTGCTGGAGTGGACCAGAAGGACCTTATGAAAAAGGCATTCCACTACTTAAGTTCCATTATTGAGACTCCTCTCGTCGTAGATTCATCTGACCCGGGCGTAATAGAATCGGCTCTCCGTTCTTACGGCGGAAAGGCTTTAATAAATTCTACGACGGCGGACAAGGTAAAAGCCGGCGCGATATTTAAGCTCGCAAAAAAATACGGCGCTGCCGTTATATGCCTTGTGATGAACGAAGAAGGTATTCCCATGACCGCGCCGGAGCGATTCAGGCTCGCCGAGTGGCTTTTAAAGAAAGCAAGGGCATACGATATCAAGGACAGCGACTTAATAATAGATGCGCTTACATTGTCGCTCTCGTCAAACCAGAACGAAGCGATGGAGAGTATAAAGACAGTTGAGATGATCAGAAAAAAACTAGGTTTGTCGACCATTCTCGGTGTGAGCAACGTTTCTTATGGATTACCTGAGCGTGCTAACCTCAACCAGGCATTTCTGACCCTCGCAGTTGATGCCGGAGTTAATTTTGTTATTATCAATCCGTCGTCGGAAAAAATGCGTTCAGCGATAGATTCTATGAACGTTATAAAAGGACACGATGTTTTTGCGGTCGAATATGTAAAAAGGTACGGCGGTATGAAGGGTGTTGGCGGTATATCGGAAAGGAAAGACCCAGCCAAAGACCCTCTTTCCGCATTGAACCATGCGATAATAGACGGTGACAGAGATATGGCCAAGCAAGCCGCAAAATTTGCCCTGGGCAAGGGATTAAGTCTTGCTGAGATCGCAGCAAAGTCCATGATCCCCGCCATCGACGTTGTTGGAAAATATTTTAAGGATGGGAGATATTTCCTCCCGCAGGTTGTTCTATCCGCTCAGGCGATGAAGAAGGCCTTTGAGATATTAAAGGCTGGACTAAAGGACAACGTCGTAAATTATAAGGGACGTGTGATAATGGCGACGGTGAAGGGTGACATACACGATATAGGGAAGAATATTGTTATAACTCTTTTAGAGACGAACGGGTTTGAGGTCGTAGACCTTGGTAAATCTGTACCGTCGAATAAAATAATTGCAAAGGCAAAAGAGACGAACCCTGATGTAATAGGTCTCAGTGCCCTCATGACAACGACGATGGACGAGATGGGACTTGTTATAAAAGACCTCAAGAAAGAGGGTATCAATATACCGGTAATGGTCGGTGGTGCCGTTGTAACGGATGAATTCGCCAAAAGCATTGGCGCAAAGTTTTACGCCAAGGATGCCATGCAGGCTGTTGAGATATTAAAGCAACTTAAAGGGTAATATTCCAAAGCTCTTGACCTTTGCCCCAAGTACTATATATCTATTGACAATGATTAGGTTTAACTCAGTCTCTAAGATGTACGACACGAATGTGTTCGCCCTCAGGAACATCACTATGAACATAAACAAGGGTGAGTTCATATTCGTTACTGGGAGTTCCGGTGCCGGGAAAAGCACACTGCTTAAGCTTTTGTACGGTGAGCTGAAACCTTCCGATGGTACTGTTTTTATCCATGATAAAGAAGTTCCGTCGCTGTCGAGAAATAAACTCGCTTACCTCAGGCGTCAGATGGGCATAGTGTTCCAGGATTTTAAGCTACTATGGGACAGGACCGTCCTCGAGAACGTCTGCCTACCGCTCAATATTTGGGGCAAAAATAAAGACGCTGAGAGCAAGGCCGAAAGATTGATGATGGAACTCGATATATGGAAATATAAGGACCTGTTCCCAAGGCAGCTCTCCGGCGGAGAGCAGCAGCAGGTGGCTATCTGCAGGGCCCTTATAGGCGAGCCGTGGATACTGATCGCTGATGAGCCAACAGGAAACCTTGATCCAGCCTCTGCTACAGGGGTCTTTAACATATTCAACAGGGCCTCAAAAATGGGGAGTACTGTTGTGTTCGCAACACACAACCAGCATCTTACACAACTTCACAAGGGTCGCATCCTTCATCTCGACAGGGGAAGGCTCACAGAGGCTACCAAATGAATCTTATCAAAGATGCAGTAAGGGATGCTGTAAGGCATAAAACTACGTCGACCATGATGGTTACCGTTATTGCTATATCCATTTTTCTGATCTCAATATTTGTCTCCGTCATATACAACCTTGGCGTCATAGAGGAAAAATGGTCCAAGAACGTAAGCATATCCGTATTCTTGTCCGATGGTGTTGACAACAACGCTGTACTTAATTCTGTTAAAGAATTGAAGGGAGTTATATCTGCAGAATATTTTGATAGTGAGAAGTCGCTTAACATATTAAAGAAACGTTTTCCCAACGAGGACATCATGTTCTCATCGTCGGTGGTACCGGCCTTTATAGAGGTAAAGACCTCCGCGAATGATGTACAAAGGTTGAAGACAGAAATAAAGAACGTATCTGGCGTGGATGACACCGTCTCTAACACAACATGGTTCGACAGCCTCAAGAATTTACTCTCAGCGGTAACATATATTTCTGCCGTCGTTATACTCTTGATCTCTTTGATGGGACTGCTCCTGATATCTTACGCAACAAGGATCGGCATACTAGAAAGAAGATACGAAATAAATATTATGAGGCTGTGCGGTGCGACCGAATGGAAATTGAGGCTACCTCATATCATGTCCGGCGTGATACTTGGGATGTTGGGTGGTATTATTGGGATAGCGTTCTACCTGATACTTAAGTCGCTGTTGGAAGGCACGATAACATACTTTGTGGATAGCTGGCAGACAGACCAGCCTTATCAGCTTGCAGTGATATTCCTGCTCGCTATGATGCTTGGAGCTTTGGGAAACTTGGTAGCATTCTTAAGAGGAGCAAATGAAGCGGAGGAATAGCCTAGTCCTGTTCTTGATATTGTTTTTGCTGCCGGCGATTTCTACCGCTGCAATCTCAGCGTCTCAAAATAAGTTGATAAAAGAACTGGACAGGACAGAGCTTGAGGTTGGGCAGCTTCAGGAGAAGGTGGAGAACTTTACCGGCTCCATACGTTCAGCGTCCAGCGCTATCGGAGGGCTTGAGGCCGATCTCATGTTCAAGAATGGCTCTATGCTATCAAGGAAACAATTGATACAGGAAAGGATACGAGGCATATCGCTTTATTCTATTCCTCAGAAAATGGAATTTTTAGTCGCTGCTGATAGTGTAGATTCTATCAACAGGGGCGAGGCAATTGTTTCGTATATGCTCAAAAAGGATGTTGCAGAGTACAACCTCATCTCGCAAGACATTCAGCGTCTTAATGATCTGAAGGACATCATAGGAAAAGAAAGATCTAAACTTGAGGCGAACAAAAAAAAGATATCAGAGTATTTAGATGAACTTAAAAAGACGATGAAGAAAAAGCTTAGCCTGCTTGCAAAGATGCAGAGTACTGAGCGTGGGTACAAGGCGCTGGTTAGCCGTTCGCAGAAGAACAGCGAGAAGATAAGCAAGATAGTAGGTACGGTGAAGAATAATCCTGCATTTTCGGGAAGCGTTGTATCTGAGGCCTTGAAAGGTCTTATAAAACCTGTGCAGGGTACGATAGTTGGACATTTTGGGAAACTATGGGACACTAAAATACGTAATTGGGTCTACAACAAGGGTGTGTCCGTGCGGGCCGACTACGGTGCTGAAGTAAAGGCTGCCTCTTCCGGCAACGTCAGTTTTTTCGGCTGGGTGCCAAGTTATGGCCGTGTACTCATAATTAAGCACAGCGACGATATGTTCTCTGTATATGGGCATCTGGGGAAGACTCTTTTGTCGCAGGGCGATAAGGTCACTAAAGGTGCTGTGATAGCGTACGTGGGCGACACTGGCTCTGTAGACAAGCCCACTCTTTATTTTGAGGTAAGCAAGGCAAGAAACAATATTGACCCGACGACTTTATTTGACTAGAAGGTCTATAGCAAATTTTGTTTTGGAGGTTTTGATGTTTAGGTTCTTTATGGTTGCGGTTTTGATATCTCTTACATCGTGGGGCATTTCTGCGCAGACTACTCCGGCCATAGAACAAGCCGTGCCTGAAGAAGTGGCGGCTGCCCCGGCTGGAACTACAGCTCCTGAAACACACAAGCTGAACAGTCCGGCAAAGAAGGTCGTACTTTATATGCTCGACGAATTTAAAAAGATGTCTGCTAGCAGGCAAAGGTACTTAGATGGTAAACAGAGCCATGCCGATTATATGAAAAAAGACAAGTCCATGGCCGAAGAGGTGTCTACGACCATAGATTTTTACGACGTCGTTGAGAAATCGCTCAAATACGACTACGATGCCAAGAATAAAAAGTTTAGAAAAGACCACTGGGCCGGCAAGAAACCAGAGGATAGAAAATATTTCGTTTCACTGTTCAGGCAGCTTATAGAGGAGATCGTGTATCCTATAGCCAACGAGTTCTTTGGCGACCTGGAGATGAGGCATGAAGTCCTTGAGGTAAAGAGTGACTACGTCCATGTAAAGACCATGGTAAGGAACGTTAAGAAGAAAAAGAAAAGGAACGATGAATTCATAGTTGACTGGTATCTGCATCCAAAGGCTGAAGGCGGATGGATAATTTACGATATAGGGGTCGAGGGCGAACGCTGGGTACCAGGCTTCAGGTCACAGTTCAACGACGTTATCACTCAGAAGTCTTATAAAGAACTCGTAAACATGATGAAGAAAAAGCTCAAGGAGACCAAAGAGGACAGGCTTGATAAGGATAAAAAAGACCGGATAAAAGCGAAAAACAAAACTACTGAAAAGAAAGAAAACTAATGTTACAATGATGTCATGGAGGGCGTAAAAAATGGACCTGCTTACAAAAATAAAAGACCACATGCTTGTCACGGTCACGATCATAGGCGCAGGGGTCTTTTCCATTATAGCGTCTGTAGTTAAGGGGTATTTTGGACTGGCGGTCACGGCTTTTATAGGCATCCTTGCATGCGCGACGGTACTTGTTTTCATTCTTCCGATAGCCCTCATAGAGAAGGGAGATAATAAGTGAGGATAGCTGCCTTACTGATTTTGGCTGTTCTTTCAGCCCCGTGCTTTTCCGCGGTGGAAAAAATAACGCTTAACGACGCTATAAAAAGGATGATCCAGTTCAACGGCGAGATGGCCGCAGAGAGGAAAACGCTAGACTTTGGGCAGGGAAGAATAGATCAGGCGCACGCGGCGCTCTTCCCAAAGACCGATCTTTATCTTATGGCAGCACCGATATTTCAGGAGACAGGCAATGCTTTGGCGTCGGTGAAGAATTATGCCAAGTGGGGCGCTTTCACTACAGTAAAGATAACTATATTGCAACCTATATATACGTTCGGCGTCGTAGGTGAATACAAACAGGCGGCACAGAGCGGCTACGAGGTGGACATTGAAAGGGTTCATGCAAAAGAGGCTGAGCTTGTTTACAGGACAAAACAATTCTATTACGGGCTTCAGCTTGCCAATGATCTCTTCGACGTAGTTAAGGACGCCAGGGAAAAGATGGAGGACGTAATAGATAAATCCGAGACGCTGCTCCAGAGGAACAGGGTAAAGCGTGAGGACGTCTACGCCCTCAAGACATATTATGCGATCGTAATGGCAAAGTACGACGAGGCGAACAGATCCAGAGAGCTTGCCAAAAAGGCGCTGTGCTGGATGATGGGCATGCCGCTTGAGTCGGAAATAGAACTTGATTATGAATCCATATCCCCCGAGGAAGTTGAGCTAAAGACAGAGGGTGATTACCTCGCTGATGCAACTGTGAGCCGTCCGGAGATAAAGATGATCACGTCCGGCATAGATGCCACAGAGGCGTTGTGGAAAGCTCAGTATAAACAGAAGCGCCCTACATTCTTTGCAATGGGAATGGGCGACCTTGCATACACGAACGTAAGGTATCCTCAGCACAGCGGCTACGCGAACGATCCATATAATGGCATGAGTGGCGCTGTGTTGTTCGGTTTTAAATTTAACCTTGACTGGTGGACGATAAATGCGTTGTCAAAACAGGCCAAGGCAGAATATGAAAAGCTGGCCGTTTCAAAGAACACTCTCGTAGATGGTATGATGTTGCAGGTAAAAAAGGCCTACCGCGAGGCGGTCGATAACAAAAAGGCCCTTGTCTATACAAAGGACGGGCAGACCAACTCTAGCAAGTGGATGATCAACGCCTTAATGGGGTATGGTATGGGTTTCAGTAAGAGTGACCTTATGGATTCGCTGAAGGCGTATTTTGACGCTGAACTTAACTACAACATGGCTATCTATAATTTTAATATGTCGTTGGCCGATCTGACAAAGCTCGTCGGCAGAGAAGTCGTCCCGGCTCTAAAATATTAAGCGGAGTTGTGAATGGAAAAGGAATTGTACATTAAACTGAGACGGGCATACAGGTATGTTTTTAAGAGGGTGACGCCTATCCTTGTCAGGGAAAGGATCAACACCAGTTTTTTCTATTACACCAATTTTATACTTTGCGTCGCTCTGGTTTTTTTTATATTAACGGATAATCTTTTTGGCGCGGGGTTCCTGAGCCTTATCATCGCGTCGCTCGACATAATTAGTTCTATCGTCGCTGAAGACCTGAACGTTGGTGATCCCAAAAAAGAGTTCAGGGCTTCTATACTTAACAAGTACGCAGAGATAATATTCTACACCAGCCTTGTAGTGTTTTTCCTTCAGGCTGAGAGGCCGATATATGCCACGTTCGCGTACCTCAGCCTTGTTGGTTCCGCAATGTGCGGTTTCATAAAGAACAGGGAGGAAGGGCTCATCAGAAGACAGGAGAAGACACTGCTTTTGGCGTTAGGGATGTTTTTCGGGTTGCACGGGCTTGCTTTTGCCTCTATCATAGTTGCTATATCATCCAATGTTAGGGCGATACAGTTGGTCGGCAAGGTATGGCTGGATAAGGAGGAACTCTGATGCTTGTTTATTTATTGGTGTTATTGTCGTGCCTGAACCTTTACAGCAAACCATTTGCGAATAATTTTGTGGAGATGAATATCCCGGACGACTGGGATTGTTCTATCTACGCCGGTGACCAATGGACCTGTTACTCAAAGGACTCTGCAAAGGTCAAGGACGCCGTCGTAGTTATGTCCTTTGCCGCCGCTACTCCTCAGGATACTTTGCAGTCATTCTATGAGTATCTTAAGGGGTCACTGATCATGACCGACCCGTCGACGGGAAAAAAGGGAAAGAGCATTCCGAAGAATAATCAGTACAAACAAATATCGGGACAGACATGGGTGGACAGCCAGCATCTTAGCTACGCCATCCCGAATTACTACACAAGATTTTTGGCGACAACCAAGGATGGCCGCTCGGTGTTGGTGAGCATCACCGTCGATAAGAATAAATATGCTATGTATATGACCCAGCTCTATAAGATGGTTGAGAGCATGAAACTGAGGATGACCGCTCCGGCAGCGCCTATGGAAACAGGCCTTGCAGGACTATTCGGTACCAAGCTGAAAACTGTTGATAACAAAACAGGTAAGGTGGCAACAGCCGTCCCTGTTGAGCAAAAAAGCAACAAGTGGCGCCTGATAATAGCTCTATTGGTCGGCGTAATAGTGTTTATTATTGCGTTCCGTTACTTCAGGAAAAAAATAAAGGGCTCGCCCAAAAAGAAGGGCGGATATTTTAAATAGTGCTAAGTTGAATTCAAAGAAATCTTAAACAGTGCTGTATTAGCATTTACTGCGTCTAGACTTCGATTTTGGTATTGTTCTAAGGCTCACTCCGCTAAACGCCCCAACTCACTTCACCCTAGGGCTCGTTCGAACAGAGGGCGTTTTATCGCTGCGTTCGCCGAGAACAATATCCAAAATCTCCGTAGCGACTTGTAAATGCTAATACAGCTGAACCTTTAAGATATTTTGGATGCAAAATGATCTAACGTATTACAAACACTGTTTGCAAAATTACGACAGTTTATCCTGAATATAATTGTGTGACAGGTTGTCACACAATTTGCCTCTAACAAAGCATGGATAAAAATAATAAATTACTTCCACAAAATGTGGAATATCTAAAAACTCTATCAGAGCTAAAGAGAAAAATTAAAACCGCCCAAATTAAGGCTTCGCTTGCTGTCAATAGTGAGCTGATCCTGCTTTATTGGGAAATAGGTAAAACTATTTCCAAGAACCAATTCGAGCAAGGGTGGGGGAGCAAGGTTATAGAAAGGCTGTCCAAAGACCTGCAAAATGAGTTCCCAGAAATGAAGGGCTTTTCATTTACTAACCTGAAGTACATGAAGATGTTTTTCCAAGCATATCAAGGAGATACAATTTGTCCACAGCTTGTGGACAAATTGCCATGGGGGCACAACAGGATCATTTTGGATAAAATAAGCGGTTATGAAGAAAAACTCTGGTACGCAAAACAAATTATAGAAAACGGCTGGTCTAGGAGTGTTCTGGTCCTTCAAATTGAATCTGGGCTGTATCAACGGCAGGCAATAACGCACAAGGTAACAAATTTTAAAGAAACTCTGCCACAGCCTCAATCTGACCTTGCTGAGCAACTAATGAAAGACCCGTATAACTTTGATTTTCTAACAATAAGTGGCAAAGCGCACGAACGTAATATTGAAGATCAGTTGGTAAAACACATAAGGAAATTTTTATTGGAGCTGGGAACTGGGTTCGCGTTCGTTGGGGAACAATATCATATTGAAGTCGAAGATAAAGATTATTACATCGATCTGTTGTTTTATCACTTGAAGCTTCATTGTTATGTCGTGATCGAGCTTAAGAACACTGAATTTAAACCTGAATATATCGGAAAACTTAATTTTTATCTGTCAGTCGTCGATGATATTCTCAAGGGCTCATCTGACAACAGAACAATAGGCATGTTGTTGTGCAAGTTCAAAGGCAAAATAACTGCTGAATATGCACTCAAGGATATCTCTAAACCAATGGGTATATCTGAATTCAAATACGCTGAAGCGCTGCCGGAAAATATAAGGTCAAGTTTACCTAGCATAGAAGAGATAGAGGCTGAGCTGGCGAACAAGAATAGAATTGAAGATGAAAGAAAATAAAGCTGAGCTGATTTTTTAAATAATATAAGTAATTTTAAATATATTAATCAAATCATTTTTTCATCAAAAATAGATCCTTTCTATTATTCTTGCATATGTTAGGGGTGTGTGCTATCTACTTTGCGGGGCTTTAAGCCCTCTTTTTATTGGTATATCAATTAGAAGGGAGTAAGGCATTGTCAGTATTAAGGAACAAAGTTGTTGAAATCATTACGCCGGATCTAACTGCCAAAGGCATAGACCTTGTGGACGTCGAGCTTGCTGGTAACGCGGGAAAGATGCTGGTCAGGCTATATATAGATAAGCTTGGCGAAACACAGGATAAATGCACGCTCAGTATCGCTGACTGTGAAAAGATAAGCAGAGCAGTGGAGCAGCTCCTGAACGTGGAAGATATATTGCCAAAGAACTTCACACTTGAAGTGTCTACGCCGGGATTGGAAAGGCCAGTAAGGACGCTGGATGAGTTCAGGCGTTTCAAGAGTAAGCTCGCGCAGATAACATCGGACAGTGTGAGTGGCGGCGTGCTTGTTGGAAGGATAAAGGACGTTGACGGGAACAGCGTTGTTATGGATGTAGACGGAAAAGAACAGAAAATAAATATGGACCAGATAAAAAGATCAAAGTTAAAATTTGAGAGGTAGACCATGGTTATGTTTGAAGAACTGACAAAAGTCATTGAGCAATTCGGCAGGGACAAAGGTATCGATAGGAAGATGGTCGTTGAGGCCATTGAGAGCGCGATGGTCACCGCCGCAAAAAAGAAGATGGGGCCGCATATTGATGTTGAGGCTCACTACAGCGAGGAGACAGGGGAGATAGAACTCTTCCAGTTCAAGACCGTTGTTGAGGACGAAGATGTGGCTGATCCGGACATCGAGATCGAACTCCGGGAAGCCAAAAAAGAGGACCCCAATGTTGAACTCGGCGACAGCGTCGGCGTAAAACTTGATTCTGCGCAGTTCGGAAGGATCGCCGCGCAGACAGCAAAGCAGGTCATAAACCAGAAGATCAGGGATGCTGAACGTGAGATAATCTATTCAGAGTTCCTTGCACGTAAGGGCGAGATCATAAGTGGTATAGTAAGGCGCTTTGAAAGAGGCACCGTTGTTGTTGATCTTGGAAAGACAGAGGCGTACATGCCTCCAAAAGAACAGATACCCGGTGAACAGGCTCGTATAGGAGATAGAATTCAGGCGTACCTTTTGGATGTTCTTCAGACGTCAAAAGGCCCACAGATAATCCTTTCAAGGGCAACACCACTTTACCTTATAAAACTTTTTGAGATGGAAGTTCCTGAAGTATATGAAGGTATAGTAACCATAAAAAGCGCTGCGCGCGACCCTGGGGCGAGGGCAAAAATAGCTGTCGCATCAAGAGATAAGGACGTGGATCCAGTTGGTGCCTGCGTTGGTGTCAGGGGCGCAAGGGTACAGAATATAGTCGCTGAACTCAAGGGCGAAAGAATAGACATCATTCCTTGGAACGCTGACATAGCAAAATTCGTTTGTTCAGCACTTGCTCCCGCAGAGGTAAGCAAGGTGATGATCGACGAGGATAATCACTATATGGAAGTCATACTTCCTGATTCACAGTTGAGCCTTGCGATAGGAAGACGTGGACAGAACGTTCGTCTTGCCGCGCAGCTTACTGGCTGGAAGATAGACGTGATGGGCGAGACCGGCATGGCACAGCGTTACGAAGACGCTAAATTCTCCCTGACACAGATACCCAACTTGAACGAAACGATGGCTACGATGCTGTTCCAAAATGGTTACAAGACGATATTTGAAGTCGCTGAGGCCAATCCGTCTGACATAATGAGTGTTCCAGGTTTTGATATCGAGGCTGATGCAAAGTCACTTGTAGACAGGGCCAAAGAGCTGGTCGCTTCAGGCAAGGTAATAGTAAAAACACAGGATGAAAAGTTCACCGTCGTCGGGAAAAAGACAGCGGACGAACTCTTAAGGGAAGAGATGCAACAGCTTATTGAAAAAGAAAAAGGTCAAATGCTGGGCGGTGACAATGAATTCCTAAAGATAAAGGGCATGGGGCCGAGCCTCATAAAAGTACTTAACGACAGCGGAATAAGCACGATAGAAAAATTAGTCGCTGTAAGCAGGGATGAGTTCATAAATAATACGGCGTGGGATAAAAAAGAAGATCTCGGTCCTGTGTATGATAATGCTCTTCTTCTCCATAATGAAAAACTCATAACAGATGGCAAAAAAGAAGACATGGCGGCTGAGGAAAAAGAGAAGTTCCAAAAGATACCTGAGGTCACGAAGTCTGTTATGTTAAGGTTAGTTGCCGCTGGTTTTACGACGCTGGAATCTGTAAAAGTAGTGAGCGTTGAGGAATTCACTTCCAGAATGGGTATAGACGACACAAGGGCTACGGCGATATATAACTCCGCAAAGAATATTTAGCGAGAGGCGATCCTTAAGGGGAAGGTATGACTGAGAAGATAAAAGTTTTTGAACTTGCTCCTGAACTTGGGCTCCGTCCGTTAGAGCTTGTCACAAAGCTCAAAGAGGCCGGCATCGAGGTAAAACAGGGCCACATGAGCGAGCTCAGCGGCGAAGATGTAGATAAAATAAAAGCGTATATTTCCAAGCCAAAAGAGGTCAAGATAGAAGAAAAAAAGACGGTCGTAAAAAAGAAAGCCAAGGAAGCGCCTACTAAAAAAGAGCCTGAAAGGAAAGTTCTCGGCAAGATCGTTAAGAAAGAGACAAAAAAGAAAGAGGAGAAACCTCTTCCAGCTCCTGAACCTGTAAAGACAGTAAAGACCATAATAAGAAGAAAAAAAACGGTGGAAGAGGAAAAAGCCGCAGAGTTAAAACTCGTGGAAGATGCTGCCAAGAAGGTCGAAGAAGCGAAGCTGGCAGAGGCTGCAGCTAAGCAAGAGCAGCAAGCCGGCAAGGCAAAGGAAGCTGATAAAACAGCCGCCGACACTAAGGCTGCCCCTGCAAAACATGATGACAAAAAACATTTCGCGCCCAAACATGTGACAACGAGGGCAATGTCACACGAAGAACTTGAGCGTGAAAAATTAAAAGAAAAGAAAAGAGGAAAACCCCAGAAAAAAGACGGTAAGATTGAGGTCGTCGACGTATTTGAACTGAAAAAATTCAATGGAAGGGCATATTACGGCGCAAAAAAGAAACCACAGGCAGGCAAAGAACAGAAAAAAACACTGATAACAACGCCCAGGGCGAGCAAAAGGAAGATACGTATAACAGGCAACACTATCACAGTTGCCGACCTTGCTAAGGAGATGAGCGTAAAGGCGTCCGAGATCGTCCAAAAACTTTTTGCGATGGGTACCATGGCGACCATAAATCATCCGCTGGACATAGATACAGCGATACTGATCGCAAATGAGTTCTCATATGAGATAGAACGCACGGCGTTTGACGAGAACGCTCTTTTACGTCCTTTGGAGGATAAGGCAGAACACATTGTGCCAAGGTCGCCGGTCGTTACCATGATGGGCCACGTCGACCACGGCAAGACTTCTATACTCGATGCAATAAGGAAAACCAACGTCGCTGACAAAGAAGCCGGTGGTATTACTCAACACATGGGTGCTCACGAGGTAGAGTTGGAGAAGGGGTTTATAACGTTCCTGGACACTCCTGGCCACGAAGCATTCACAGAGATGCGTGCGCGCGGCTCGCAGGTCACAGACATTGTTGTCCTTGTTGTTGCCGCCGACGACGGTGTTATGCCACAAACAAGGGAATCCATAGACCACTGCAGGGCGGCAGGAGTTCAGATAGTCGTCGCTCTTAACAAAATAGATAAACCGAACGCGAATATAGATATGGTCAAGAAACAACTCGCTGAACTGGAACTATTATCTGAGGACTGGGGTGGGCAGACCATTGTAGTCCCTACAGCGGCTAAAAAAGGCGAAGGCATAAAACAGCTTATGGAGGCGATACTGCTTCAGGCTGAGATAATGGAGATAAAGGCCGATCCTAGCGGGTTCGGTGAGGGTATTGTTGTAGAGGCGAGGCTTGATAAAGGTATGGGCCCATGTGCAACTGTCATTACACAGCGAGGGACTTTGAAGGTCGGTGACTATGTTGTTGCCGGTACAAGCAGTGGAAGGATAAAATCCATAAAGAACTCACACGGCAAGATGGTAGACGCTGTGCTTCCCGGCAGGGCTGGCGAGATACTTGGCCTTGATACGGTCCCAATGGCGGGCGAAAAGTTCAACTGTGTTGCCAACGAGAACGATGCGTCGAGGCTGATAGACCACAGGATAGACCAGAAGAGAAGACAGGAACCAGTGGACGGAAGGAAGAATCTGACGCTGGAAGAGATAATGCAGGGTATCAGTAAGGGGGAGACAAAAGAACTTAAACTTGTTTTGAAGGCGGATGCCCAGGGCTCTGTTGAGGCGCTCAAGGCATCGCTAGAGAACCTTTCTGACGAGACCGTGGGCGTAAAAATAATACACGCAAGCACCGGTGGAGTTACAACTAACGATGTTAACCTTGCTGTGGCATCCGGCGCTGTCATAATAGCGTTCAACGTGAGGCCGGACGTAAAGGCTATGGCTGAGGCTGAAAGGGTTAAATTGGACATCAAGTTCTACGACGTAATTTACAACTGCCTCGACGATATGGAAAAGGTGAAACGCGGGATGCTTGATCCTACAGCGGTGGAAAAGGTGAACGGACAGGCAGAGGTAAGACAGATATTCAACATATCAAGGATAGGTACTATAGCGGGCTGTGGAGTTAAGAGCGGGAAGATCATCCGTAACTCAATGGTTCGCGTGATACGCGACGGTGTTGTAGTCTTTACAGGCAAGATCAAGTCGCTGAAGCGCTTCAAGGACGACGCAAAAGAGGTCACTGCAGGAGTTGAGTGCGGTATGTCCATTGACGGGTTTAACGATATAAAACCGGGTGACATATTTGAATCCTACTCTGTGAGCATGATAGATGCGGACGGCGCTGTGGTTAGTACAAAAAAGTCGGCCAAGTCCAAGTCCGCGAAAGCTACACCAGACCAGGGTCAAGGTGCGTAATAGACTTTTATGAAGAGGCATTTTTCTTTTCCAAGGTCGAGCAGGATAGCGGACCTCATAAAAGAGGAGGTCGCACGACTGTTCATTAACAGTATAAGGGACCCAAGGCTTCAGCACCTTACAATAACGGATGTGCGCGTTACGGACGACCTTAGCCTTGCAAGGATATATTATGTTTCCCCTGACAAGAAGGAAATGATAGATGTAACAACGGCGCTGGGCAGCGTTAATGGTTTTGTCAAAAGGGAAATATCAAAGAACATAAGTATGAGAAAGATGCCGAACATCGAATTCATCTACGACGACGTTTTTGAGCAAGGTATGGACTTTGAGGAAAAACTTAAAAACTTTTTGCCTGATAATGGAGAGAAAAAATGACCAATGACCTAGCCCCAAAGATAGCCGAAATACTTGAAGGCTCAAAGAGCATACTTATAACGACACATGAATCCCCCGACGGTGATGCCGTAGGTTCAATGCTCGCGTTGAACAATATCCTGAAACTCATGAAAAAAGATATTGTTATGTTCTCGCCGAACTCCATACCAATAAAACTGCGCTTTCTCTCCGGCTGGGATGAAGTCATCACCGACGAGAAAAAACTTGAGAACAAAAAATTTGATGTGCTTTTAATGCTCGACTGCGGTGACAAGGCGCGCTCCGGACATTATATCCGTGATACAAAGTCATATAAAACTCTGATAAATATAGATCACCACATATCTAACGACCTCTTTGGCGACGTAAATTACGTTGATGCAAAATCATCCTGCACAGCAGAAAAGGTGTATGAGGTCGTAAAAGAACTTATTAAGGGACTGAAACTTAGCAAGATCCCTCTTGATTCCGCAACAGCGCTTTTGACAGCACTTTACGACGACACAGGTGGGCTGCGTTATTCCTCAACTACTCCGCATACGCTTAAAGTGGCGGCAGACCTTGTGAGTAACGGGGCAAACTGTGCGTTCGTATCAGAGAACATTTTTTTTAACGTATCGCGCGAAAAGATGGAGCTCATAAGCCATGTGCTTTCAACTCTAACCTTCGAGGCTGACGGCAAGATCGCATACGTGGTAATGACACTAAAGGACCTTGAGAACACGGGCGCATTCGCAGAGGACAGCGAGGGTCTGATAGATTTTCCACGCTCAATATACGGAGTGGAGGTCGCCTTCCTTATAAAAGAGGTTGCACAAGACAAGTATAAATTAAGTTTCAGGAGCAGGGGACTTGTCGACGTAAATGAGTTCTGTTCACGTTACGGCGGAGGCGGCCACAAGGTCGCTGCAGGATGCACAATACCAGGAAAACTGGAGGAGATCAAAAAGGGCGTGGTGGAGTCGCTACATAAAAAGCTTAAATAATCTAAGTAGTTAGCAAATAACCCCTTGACATGATTCACGATAATGGTATATATATGCTTTTCGGAGGGCATCTAAATGTTTAAAATAAAGATATTGTTTTTTACGGTTACTTTAGCGTTCGTAATTTCGGCTTGTGAGTTCGCAGGTAATGAATCAATACCTGCACCTGAACAATCACTCTTGCAGGATAATTACGCGCTGAACTCAATGTGGTATGACCCATCAGGTCTTGCAGATCATATTTCGATCGCGGGGACAATGGCGGCGAATCCTAGTGCAGTAATGGATGCTAACGGTAACGCTGTGGTCGTTTGGCACCAGGGCGACGGAACAGGCAAGAACAGAATATATGAAAGCGAGTACACTGGTGGAATATGGAACAATCCTTCTTCACTTAGCGACAGCATATCACTTGCGGGCAACGATGCTTACAATGCAGAGGTTGCTATGGACGACGCCGGCAACAAAATAATAGTGTGGGGACAGTTCAACGGCGTTGACTGGTCTGTGTACATGGCAGAATACATCGTCGGTACTGGATGGACAACTCCAACATCTATTGCAACAGGTTTTGTACCGCAGGTCGCAATGGACAACAGCGGGAATGCGTTGATAGTTTGGGGACAATGGTTAGGAGCAGCAGAGCGGTTCTTTAAGTTGGAGAGAAGGAATGGCGGCGCATGGTCAGCGCCTACACAGGTATCGACTACCGGCCTGTTCATCGGGACTGTAAGTGCAGCTATAAGCACCGGCAATCACCAAGGGATCATTGTTTGGACGCAGAAAAATTCAGTGAGTGGGAAATTGCTCGTATATAAGAGCGAGGATAGAAGTGGGAATGGAACAGGATGGACAACGCCTGCTCAAATATCAACATCGTCAACGCAGGAAGCGAATGAGACAAGGGTAGCTATTGATTCCAGTGGTAACACCGTCGTAACTTGGTATCAATGCGATGTGAACGGATCTCAAATATATAAGAAGGAATATAGGGGCGGAGCATGGAATGTCGCGGCTCAGATATCTCCAAGCGGAACTGAAGCGTACAATCCTATCGTCGCTATGGACGACAATGGCAATTCAATAATCGTATGGTCACAAAAGGATGTGGAGACTCCTCTGCCTGCACGCTGGCAGATATTCAAGAGTGAGTACAGAAGTGCTGTATGGGTTAACCCAAGTTCAGTGACGGACAACATCTCTCTTGATGGATACGATGCTGTGGATCCGACTGTTGCTATGGATAATGCCGGTAATGCGGTCATAGTTTGGGCACAGAATAACGGCACAAAGAGCGCAATGTATAGAAGGGAATACAGGGGCGGAAGCTGGTCAGCACAGCCTGCTTTGAACGGGTATTTTTCACCCGCTGGGCAGAACGCAAACACTCCTATAGTTGTAATGGACAAGGTAGGTAATACAGCTCTATCCGTGTGGAAACAATTAGACGGTTCGAAAGCCCAAATATATAAGAGCGAATACAGATAATCTATTTCACATTTTGGCTCAAATGCCCGCGATTACTAGGGGAGAGGTGCCTTGTCATTTTTATGGCGAATAATGTTTTATCCACTTGTATTCATTAAGCTTTATGTGTAAAATTATTATATAAGGTATTTTTTGCCTTGACAAATTTTGTGGCGTTCGATATAGTGTAATTATGATGAGTTGAATATGGGGGGAGGTTTTTCATGAGGCACAGATCATTCAAAACAATTTTTCTTCTTCTGCCTTTCATTTTTGTTTTGTCCTGTTCGCTGCATGTTAATGGTGCAAGAGCGAGCAACGACAATTCTGCGACTGACGACAACACCAATAGCAACAGTAACAACAATAATAATAGCACCGGCGTTTATGTTTTTGCTCCGCACGCACAATACTATTTTGTGGCCGATGATGGTTCCTATGGCGATGAACTATGGATTACAGATGGGACTCCGTCGGGGACAACGTTAGTAAAGGATACACTTCCAGGGTCGTGGGGCGGAAGTCCTCAGGAAATAACTTTATATAATGGCATAGCCTATTTTTGTAGTAACACGGTCGGTTCAAAAGAGGCATTATGGAGGTCCGATGGGACCGATGCTGGAACATACATGGTCGCAGATCTTTATCCTGGAAACACGTTTGGCGGATGTGCTGGCAAGTTTAAGGAAGTAGGAGGGCTTTTATATTTTGTGGGGTATGATAATTTCTATGGTTCTGAGCTTTGGGTCACCGACGGAACGGACATAGGAACGTCTGCTGTCTACACTTCTTTAAGTCTTCCTAGTACGCCCATTGATGAGTTGTTCGAAATGGGAGGAAAACTTTATTTCTTTGCAAGACATCCAGTAAAAGGTCGTCAGCTTTGGACCAGCGACGGTACACTCGCGGGGACCACTTACTTTTACGTGTCTGTTGAGGCTGGTGCGTATGGTGGAGCGATCTTTAATAATCTCTTGTACTATGCTGCAAAAGACAATACGAATGGTTATGAACTTTGGGTCAGCGACGGTACTTCTCCAGGGTCTGCACTATTTGACGATATAAATCCTACGGGCAATTCAAATCCTGCTTATTTTACGGAGTCCGGAGGCAAACTCTTTTTTGTAGCGGACGATGGTTCACATGGTAATGAACTGTGGGTTACTGATGGTGTTTCTACGAGCCTGGTTTTGGATATTTATTCAGGAGCGGCTGGTTCAGACCCCAGGGATTTAACTGACATGAATGGCATACTTTATTTTTCAGCTGATGATGGTGTTTATGGGAGTGAGCTGTGGCGTTCGGATGGGACAGCCTTGGGAACTTATATGATAAAAGATATCAGGATCGGGTCAGCTTCGGGTGCTGTAATAGGAGATTATGCGGTATTTAGTGATCAACTGTTTTTTGTAGCTAATGACGGTGCATATGGACAGGAACTTTGGGTTACTGACGGGACCCAAGCCGGTACGGCGATGGTAGCCAACATTAATCCAGGCCCTGCTTCGTCCACACCGGGCATAATGCATGTTGATAATTCTGTGGGTGGAGCGATATATTTTTCCGCGGATGACGGTGCTTATGGCAGGGAACTATGGGTTTATGACGGTGTGCAGGCCCCGGCTATGGTTAAAGACATAAATCCTAATGGAAGTAGTCTATAGTACCAAACATGGATGGCGTTGTTGTAATTGATAAACCAAAGTCTAGGACCTCGTTCTGGGTCGTTGATAAAATACGTGATCTTACCGGTGTAAAAAAAGTTGGGCATACAGGTACGTTGGACCCTCTGGCCACAGGGGTTCTTCCAATATGTATAGGTGAGGCCACAAAGGCGGCTGACCTTTTCATGAGTGGCGACAAAATCTATGAAGTTACGGCAAAACTTGGCGAAAGGACAGATACTTTAGACGCTGAAGGTAAGGTTGTGGACCAAAGAGAAGTTTCTTCTGCTAACGTCAGCAGGGATGCTCTTATTAAAGTAATCAATAAATTCGTCGGTGAAATAGAACAAACGCCTCCCATGTACTCTGCATTAAAAAAAGATGGTGTACCACTTTATAAACTTGCAAGGAAAGGCATCGACGTAGATAGACAAAAAAGAAAAGTGAATATTAACCACATAGAGCTCTTAGAAATGAATACCCCGTTCTTCAGCCTCAGGGTGGATTGTTCAAAAGGCACGTATATAAGGAGCCTTGTGGACGATATCGGTGTTGAGCTTGGGACTTTTGCACATGTTACGGAACTCAGGCGTACGAGGTCCGGTGTTTTTGATATCAAAGATTCTTGCCAGCTAGACAGTGAGTTAAATATACTCAGCCTTGAAAAAGCGCTTTCAATGCTGCTCCCCGTCGTAGATGTTGACAAGGATGTCGCTGTAAAGATTGCTAAAGGGTATCAAATAGATCTTTGGGGCGCTGGAATTGAAAATGTGCCGGATAATTTTGTAGCACGATCCATTGGTAAGGACGGCGCTAAAAAGATAGTGGCGATCATTAAAGATAAAAAGATCAGCCGGGTGTTTAATTACAGCGACTGGGGTGTTTGATGTTCGATAAGATAACCAAACCAAAACACAACATGATGTTCCTTCTTATAGGTGTTTTTGCAATGGCGCTTGCGGGCACGCTCATAAAACTTACGCGCGCAAATTTTTATGGAATTGCTTTCTACAGATTATTTATCGCCGCTGTGATGCTCTTTATATATTCGCCGGTCAAGATATCAAGATCAATGTTCAAGGTCAGCCCCAAGGAATTATTCTGGGTAATGATTGGCGGTGTGTTTTTCAGTTTACATTTAATATTGTGGATATATGGTCTTACCACCGTCGGTGTGTTCGAGGCTATGGTCATCGTGGCGACCAACCCCATCTATACGACCATAGGCGCTTACTTTATATTCGGTGAATGCCCAAGGGACAAATTCCTCCCGGCGTTTATCCTCGCATTTATAGGGACTGTGCTGACCTTTGTGGATGGATTCAGGGGGGAGATGGGGAACGTAACAGGTATGTTCTCTGTGTTCATAAGCACACTGTTCTTTTCCGCATATGTGCTTACAGGGAAGAAGGCCCGTAAAAGGACAACGACCAATTCCTACATATTCATGCTTTACAGCGCATCAGCATTGATATGTCTGATATTTATTTTAGCGACAGGAAGTCCACTGATAAATTATACGACGAGGAACTACGTCTTCTTTATTATACTTGCGTTGGTACCGACCGTAATAGGCCACGGGTCCCTGAACCACTGTGTGGGATATTTTAGGGCGTCAACTGTTTCTATGCTTACTTTGCTCGAGCCTGTGATAGGAAGTGTTGCCGCATACATGCTTCTGGGCGAGGGTGTGGGGGAATATTCAACGTTCGGTTTTGTCTTGATCGTTTTTGGAATAGCTTTATTATTCAAGACAGAGATATTTAGTGGCATTAAATATGTGAGGGGCAAGAGATGAAAAAGATAATCTCATGGAACGTGAACGGGTTACGAGCCTGTGCAAAAAAAGGGTTGTTCGATTTTATGCTCAAGGAAAAACCAGACATCTTTGCTGTTCAGGAAATAAAAGCCACACACAACCAGATAGAGGAAAAACATTTTCACCCGGATGGTTATGATGTGATCCTTTTCCCTGCGGAAAAAGCTGGTTACAGCGGCGTAGGTGTTTATATAAAGGATAACATAAAATATAAAGTCCAGAAAGGTCTGGGTATAAAAGAATTTGACAGCGAGGGGAGAAGTGTCTCTATAGAGATGCCTGACTTTGTTTTTGTTGTGGCATATTTTCCGAACTCGCAGGACGAAAGGGCAAGGCTCAAATATAAATTATCTTTTTGTAAGTCGATGAAGCAATACTTGGATTCGCTTACGAAGAAAGGCAAAAAAGTGCTTCTGTCCGGGGATTACAACATTGCGCACAATGAGATAGACATTGCACGCCCCGACGACAACGAGGATAGCCCTGGATTTTACATAGAGGAGCGTCAGTGGATGGATGAATTTTTGGCCAAGGATTATTTTGATACGTTTAGAATGTTCACAAAAGGCCCCGATAATTATACATGGTGGAGTTACAGGACCAATGCCCGTTCAAGGAACGTGGGTTGGAGGATAGACTACCACTGTGTTAATAAGCACCTAAAAGGCAATGTGGTAAAGAGTTACCACAACACTGACGTATTGGGGTCTGACCATTGTCCTGTAACCGTAATAATAAGGTAAGGACTCTAATACGAGACTTTTTTATATACAATTCCTGGAGACTATTTTATTACTACTAGTATGTACAGAGCCTCAGACATAATCGCCCCGCCCATAGTTGGGTTCAAGAAAAAACTCATGAGCCTTTGCGAACGTGAAAAGGCCGTGGACCTCATACAGGCAATGCCCTCTTACCCAATGCCAGCGAAAATGAAAGAGGTGTTGGCAAAGAATTTTAACGACGACCTCTCATATTACACCGACGATCAGGGCCTTATAGAACTCAGGGAGTGTATCGCGGCCCTGCACAACGTGGACGGTGTTAACATCACTCCGGACGACGTGATCATTACAGCAGGAGCTAACAACGGAGCGTTCTGTCTGTTTGCGGCGCTCTTCAACAGCGGCGATAAAGTCGCTCTTCCTGCTCCATATTATTTTAACCACGATATGGGGCTTAAAATGCTCGGTGTTAAACCTGTTTACTACCACCTCGACGAGAAAAATGGCTTTAAATTAAAATTCGATAATATAGATAAAGATATTTTTAAGACCTGTAAGGCTTTTGTCGTCGTAAATCCAAACAACCCGACCGGTGCTGAGTCCGACCCCGGCGAGCTCATGAAGCTTTACAGCGAGTGCAAAAAGAATAATATGCTCCTGATAGCTGATGAGGTCTATGGGTTTTTTGCTGAAAAAGGATATCCCGGCTCCAGCATCCTGACTATGGCTAAAAAGTTGGACAGCCTCGTTATTGTCAATAGTTTTTCAAAGTCATTCAGCCTTACGGGTTTTAGAGTTGGCTACACGATAGCAAAAAAAGAGATAATGGATGAGGTGATGAAGGCGCAGGACACGGTCATAATATGTGCGCCAAAGGTGTCGCAGATGGCGGCGATGGAGGGGCTTAATAGCTGTATGGGGTGGCTCAGGGAAAAGGTGGTGCTTATAAATGCCAACGCTAAAGAGTTTACGTCGCTATTCAATTCTAACGTTAAGGGCTTTCAACTCAAGTCGTGTGGGAATTTCTTTGCATACGTTAAACACCCGTACGACGACAAAAGTGCATCGCAAGTGTCTGAGCTGCTTGCCAAGAAAATAAATGTACTTACGCTTCCAGCGTCTATATTTGGCCCGGGACAGGAGAGGTACCTCCGATTATCCTTTGGGAACCTTTCGGGCAGAGAGAAGATAAATGAGGTTGTAGAACGCTTCAAAAACGTGGTATAAAAGCTGTTGGGGAGGGAACAATATGTCATCAGTAGTAATTTTGGGCGCTCAGTGGGGAGACGAAGGTAAAGGAAAAATTGTAGACCATTACTCCGGCATAGCCGATATGGTCGTAAGATATCAGGGCGGTGCCAACGCAGGCCACACGCTGGTCATAGACGGGAAAAAGATAGTGCTTCACCTTATACCGGCGGGTATAATCAGGAAGAATCCTATATGCATTATCAGCGACAACGTCGTTGTAGAACCGAACACATTGTTGAAAGAGATAAAAACGCTTGAAGAGGGCGGATACGAGGTCAGCCCTAAACGTTTTAGGATCAGCGAGAAGGCGCACGTAACTATGCCTTATCACCTCATGATAGACCAGTTGCGTGAGTTAAAACATGTGAGGGCGAAGATAGGGACCACAGGACGCGGTATTGGTCCTACTTACGAGGACAAGGTCGCGCGTCGCGGGATAAGGATGGGCGATCTCATACGTCCGAAGATACTTAAAGACAGGCTCGAGCTTATTCTCGAGGACAGGAACTATTACATTGAACATTATCTAGAGGAGAAACCTTTTAACTTTAAAAAAGTTTACGAGGAGGCTTTAAGCTTTGGAGAAACTCTTGCCCCTTATATAGCAGAGACATCGAAGCTGATCTGGGATGCTAACAAAGCCAACAAGAAGGTGATGTTCGAGGGAGCGCAAGGCGTAATGCTTGACCTAGACGGTGGGATGTACCCCTACGTTACGTCTTCGAACACGACACCGGGGGCTGCTGCTATGAGCGCGGGTGTTTCACCGGCGTTCATAAAGAACGTCGTGGGCGTGGTGAAAGCATATAGTACGAGGGTAGGAGGAGGGCCTCTGCCTTCTGAACTGCTCGACGAGACAGGTGAACTTTTAAGGTTCCAGGGTGGAGAATATGGCGCAACTACCGGCCGTCCTCGACGCTGTGGCTGGCTTGACATGGTCTGCCTGAAATATGCAGCAAGGTACGCCGGGCTTACGTCGTTCATTCTCACAAAGCTTGATGTGCTATCAGGCTTCCCTGAGATAAAGGTCGCTGTTGCTTATGAGATAAATGGAAAACGTTATGAAGAACTTCCATACGATATTTGTACTATCAGCGACGATAAAGCTGTCTATAAAAGGCTGCCGGGCTGGACATACGACATTTGTACGCTTCCCGGCGTAAAACCTATATACAAGACCTTCCACGGATGGAAAGAGGACTTAAAGACCATTTCCAACGTCGAGGACCTTCCAAAGAACGCAAAACATTATGTTGATTGGATAAAATCTGAACTTGATATTCCCCTTGTAATGATGTCGCTTGGCTCACAGCGGGGAGAAGGAATAGAGGCTTATGATCCATTTGGGGCGTAATTTATAATATGGCAGGCGAAGGATTAATAAAATTTGGTGACTATTACCTGATAGACAAGATCGCTACGGGCGGTATGGCAGAGATATGGCGTGCAAAGACCGTCGGGCTTGAAGGTTTTGAGAGGGTGGTCGCAATAAAATTCATCCTTCAGACCTATACACAAAACCCTGAGTTCAGCAGCATGTTCATCGACGAAGCAAGAATAGCATCGTCCCTGAACCACAGCAATATAGTAAGGATAACGAACTTTGGTGTAATAGACAACAGGTACTACCACGAGATGGAGTTCGTCGACGGCAGGAACCTGCGTCAGGTTATGCATAAATGCAGGGACGTCGGCATAAAGTTCCCTGTTGATTCAGCCTGTTTTGTCGTCAGCGAGATATGTAAAGGTCTCCACTACGTCCACACAAAACATGACCCGATAACCAATGAGCCGCTGAACATAATTCACAGGGACATGAGTCCACAGAACGTGCTCATCTCCTACGAGGGTGAAGTTAAGATTCTTGATTGGGGTATCGCAAAGGCGCGTGGAAAAATGGAAGAGACTAGGGCCGGCGTCCTGAAAGGAAAGTTCGGCTACATGAGCCCTGAGCAGGCGGAAGGCGAGGAGCTTGACCCCAGAACAGACATTTTTTCAACGGGTATATTATTCTACGAGGCTGTGACAGGCGAGCGTCTGTTCGTGGCCGATAACGAGGTTAACACATTAAAGAAGATACGAGAGGCTGCTATACCTCTGCCTAGCAAGGCAAACCCCGAGGTGGACAAGGACCTTGAGGCTATCATAATGAGAACCCTTGCTCGTCACAAAGTGGAGCGGTATCAAACGTGTTACGACGTATACGAGGACCTCGTAAGATATTTCCACAAAAAATTTCCATCGTATAACTCATTAAAACTTTCACGCTTCATAAAGGAGCTCTTTAGCAGCGAGATAGTTGCGGACAGGAAACGTGTTAACGAGAAAGAACAGAGTATGCCCTCATATTCCCCGATGAGTTATAGGAGCGGAAGGTATCCGCAGGAGGAGAGGACAAAGGTAAGTGTTTCCCAGGACGGTGACAACACTGGTTACTCTCAATCCTATGCACCGGTCTCCGAGCCTGAAGCTAACAAGAGTACAATGGAAACGCGGGCTACTGAGATATCGGAATTTTCCGAGCGTGCCCAGGAGCCTGTCTACGAGCCTGAAGAGCCATTCTATCAACCTCCTAAGAAAAAAAGAAAAACGCTGATGACGATATTATTGACGCTGACGATAATTTTGGTAGCTGTGCTGTATTTCGGTGGGACTAAAAAAGAGGGAACAGTTACGAAGCAGGTGGCACAACAACAGCCTCTTCAAGAGGCAACAGTACAACAGCCGGTACAAGAGCCGGTGCAGGAAGCAAAACCTCAGCCTCCAGCGGAGCAGCCTCAGGCCGCTGAAGTGGCGACCAAAGGTAGTCTTTCGCTGTCAACAACACCTATCAGCGCAGAGGTATTTGTAGACGATGAGAGTAGGGGCAAAACCCCTATCACGCTTAACGATCTTGCAATAGGGAACAGGTACCAGCTCACATTAAAAGCTAACGGGTTCGAAAGTGTTTCAAAATACTTTACTATAAGGAAAGAACGCAACAATCTTGTTCTGCCTCTTACGCCGCTGGTGGCATCAGGTGCAAGTTATCTGAGCATAGATGTTGAGCCGCCTGTTAATATTTATGTTGATGGTCGGCTTGTATCCAGTTTTAAGTCGCTGTATATGCATCCTGTGACACCGGGTCAGCACAGGGTGGAATTTGTTAATAAGAATATGAAAATAGACCACACGGTCAGGGTCGACGTGGGAAAAGGTTCCCACGTTAGAAGGACTTATACTCTGAGGTAATTATGATAGAAAGATACACACACACTCAGGTCGCTGATATTTGGAGCGACGAATCAAAATTTAAATGCTGGCTGGAGATAGAGCTTGCGGTCTGCGACGCCCTCGCTGAACTTGGCAAGATTCCTTCAGCGTCGGCAAAGAACATGAGGCAGAAGTCTAAGATAAATATCAAAAAGATACGCGACCTTGAGAACACCACAAAGCACGAGGTGGTGGCGTTCGTTAACAGCGTCGTAGAACAGATAGAAGAGGATGGGTGCTACTTTCACTTTGGTGTTACATCGTCCGATGTGATGGACACAGCATTTTCCATAATGTTAAGGGATGCGTTGTTTATAGTGATAAAGGAACTGGATGCTTTGTCCAGCGAGGTAAAAACAAAAGCATTAGAGTTCAAGGGCCTTACGTGTGTGGGGAGGACCCACGGCATACACGCGGAACCTATGAGCTTCGGGCTTAAGTTCGTAAGCTGGTACGATGAGATCAAAAGATGCAGGGCAAGGTTGCAGCACGCAAAAGAGAACGCATCTGTGTGTATGATCTCAGGAGCTGTGGGGACGTATTCGGCACTGGACCCCAGGGTCGAGGAACTTGCCGCAAAGAAACTGAAATTAAAGACTATTGGCATAACAACTCAAGTTATTCCACGCGACATATATGCAGATGTGTTCAACGCTCTGGCTTTGACAGGTGCCTGCGTTGAAAGGATCGCATTGGAACTGAGACATCTTCAGCGAACAGAGGTAATGGAAGTCATGGAAGAGTTCACAAAGGGTCAGACAGGCTCGAGCGCAATGCCTCATAAACGCAACCCAATATCTGCTGAGAACCTTACAGGCTGTGCGAGGATGTTGAGAGGCTACGCCGGTGTGGCGATAGAGAACATAGCTCTCTGGCACGAGCGCGACATCACTCATTCATCTGCGGAAAGGATAATCGGTCCGGATGCAACAATACTTACCGCATACATGTTAAAGAGGCTGACCGGCATTTTATCGAGGCTGAAAGTGTCTGAAAAAAGTGTTGAAAAAAACCTTAATCTTACACACGGCCTGGTATATTCAAGCCACGTTCTTGTTGCGCTGATGGAAAAGGGCGTAAAGCGCGACGATGCTTACGACATAGTCCAAAAGAATTCCATGAAGCTGTGGGATATGATGGAAAAGGGCGACGACAAAACAAGCTTTATGGACGTATTGAAGCAGGATAAAAAGGTTATGGATATACTCGGTGATAAAGGTTTAAAGAGTATATTCGACAAAAAGAACGTATTTAAATACGTCGACTCAATATACAAAAAAGTTTTATAGGGGAGGGACAATGCCTTCGCGTGATTTTAAATTCATAAAAAGCGGAAAGGTCCGTGACATATATGAGTCTACAGCGACTAATGAACTCCTGATAGTGGCAAGCGACCGCATATCGGCGTTTGACTGTGTACTTCCAACATTAATACCGCAGAAAGGGGTTATGCTGAACCAGATATCCAACTATTGGTTCCGTGCCACAAAGCACATCATAAAGAACCACCTCGTCGTGGAGGATCCTCAGGGACCTAATATAGATCCGCCGCGTTCAGTTATAGTAAAGAAAACAAAGGTTCTTCCTTTAGAGGCTATAGTTAGAGGATACATCACAGGCTCGGGGCTGAAAGAATATCAAAAGAGTGGCACTATCTGCGGGATAAAATTGGATAAGGGTCTGGTGGAATCGCAAAAATTAAAAGAACCTATATTTACACCGTCCACAAAAGCGCCTGTTGGCCAGCACGACCAGAATATCCCTTTTGAAGAGATGATAAAGCTCGTCGGTAAAGACATGGCGGAAAAGGTACGTGATATTAGTTTAAAACTTTACAAATTCGCGTCGGCACACGCAGAAAAGTCAGGCATAATAATTGCCGACACAAAGTTCGAGTTCGGACTTTTAGACGGTGAGCTGTATCTAATAGATGAGATATTTACTCCGGACTCATCAAGGTTCTGGCCTATGGATTCGTACACTCCGGGAAAATCTCAGCCGAGTTTTGATAAACAATATGTGCGTGATTACCTGAGCAGCCTTGACTGGGACAAGACCCCGCCAGCTCCGGCACTACCCGACGCTGTGGTAGAACAGACCCGCCTTAAATATTCGGAGGCTGTTAGACGCCTATGCAGATGATACTTGCCGGTGTAAGGGCGTATTCGGACTTCAGGATAAAAAGCCTCCTTGAAAAAATAAAAGTCCAGGCCATAGAGGCCAATTTTGTCTATTTTGTCGACGTAGATAAAAAACCGGATGTTAAGGTCGTATACATGATGAGGGAACTACTGGAGAGTAGCGGTGAGTTCAAGAAGGGTACCGGTTTTTTTGTTACACCGAGGAAGGGTACAATATCCCCTTGGTCGTCTAAGGCGACTGATATTTTCCATAACGCAGGACTTGCGAACGTTAAGAGAGTGGAACGCGGAATATATTTTGAGCTTAAGGGTAAGGATGGAAAAGTAATATCTGCAAATAAGCTCGCCGATGTTTTTCATTTTTTGTATGACAGGATGACAGAAGGTGTTTACAGCAACGTAGATGACATGTTCGTTAAGCCTGAACCGACGCCATTTAAGAACATCGATGTCATGGGACTTGGAAAACTTGCGCTCCAAAAAGCGAACATTGATATGGGGCTTGCACTTAGCGCAGAGGAAATAGAATACCTTTACAGCGTCTATACAGGAAAAAAGAGAAATCCAACTGACGTAGAACTTTTGATGTTCGGTCAGGTTAACTCCGAACATTGCAGGCATAAAATATTTAACGCCGACTGGGTCATAGACGGTGAGAAAAAACATAATTCCCTTTTTGGGATGATAAAGAATACGCACAAGAAAAATCCAAAGGGAACACTCGTTGCATATAAGGATAATTCATGCGTGATAGAAGGTAGCAGGTCCCAGTGGTTCGAGCCTGAAAGGTCCAAAGACAACGTGTACAGGTTTAAGGATATCGGCGTAGATATTATTGCAAAGGTTGAAACGCACAATCATCCTACGGCCATATCCCCATTCCCGGGCGCTGCCACAGGTGTTGGCGGCGAGATACGTGACGAGGGCGCAACAGGCACTGGCAGCAAATCAAAGGCCGGTCTTAGCGCGTTCATGGTCTCTAACTTAAAGGTTCCTGGATTTTTGATGCCGTGGGAAAAAGATTATGCTGAATTTCCGTCGAGGCTGGCAACGCCGCTGGACATAATGAAGGATGGTCCGATAGGCGGTGCAAGCTTTGGTAACGAGTTTGGTCGTCCACAACTTTTGGGTTTGTTCAAAACGTATGAGGAATTTTATAACGATCGTTATCGTGGATATCACAAACCCATAATGGTAGCGGGCGGCATGGGAAATATAAAGCGTGCCAACGTGGAGAAAAAACATATCGGGCCGAAGTCACTGATAATTCAGATCGGCGGTCCTGCGATGAAGATAGGTCTTGGTGGAGGGGCTGCGTCCTCTATGGATACCGGTTCCAACGACGCTGAACTTGATTTTAACTCTGTACAGCGAGGTAACGCCGAAATACAACGTCGTTGCCAGGAAGTAATAGACACTTGTATAGGCCTTGGTGAGAACAATCCGATACTAAGCATACATGATATTGGTGCCGGCGGGCTTTCCAACGGTTGCCCAGAGTTAGTCGCTGAAACAGGCGGTAGTTTCAACTTGAGGAAGATACATAATGAAGATCTTTCCATGAGCCCGATGGAAATATGGTGTTGCGAGGCTCAGGAGAGGTACGTTCTTGCGATAGCACCTGAGAAATTAAACAGTTTTGTTAAGATATGCGAAAGGGAACGTTGTCCTATTGCGGTAATAGGAGAGGCTGCCAGCGACTGTAAACTAACTCTCTATGATGAACATTTTGAAAATAAACCGATAGATATTGATGTTGGTGTGATACTCCATAAGCCTCCAAAGATGCTTCGCAATGTAAAACATCTTAAGGAAAAACATCCAACGCTGGACTTAGGTAAAGTTGATATCAAAGAGGCCAGAGCCAGAGTGCTTAAACTCCCGTCGGTTGCTAATAAAACATTTTTAATAAGTATTGCTGACAGGACTGTAATGGGAATGACCGCACGTGACCAGATGACGGGACCATATCAAACACCAGTCTCCGACGTTGCTGTTACAACAAGATCGTACAATTCCTACGACGGTGAAGCTATGGCTATGGGTGAGCGTACGAACATTGCCGTCGTTAACCCGTCGGCTTCGTGCCGTATGGCTATAGGTGAGGCAATAACGAACATCGCCTGCGCGAACATAGGCGACATAGGCAATATAAAATTATCTGCCAACTGGATGTGCGCATGTGGGGAGGAAGGCGAAGACGCAAATCTCTACGACGCTGTAAAAGCTGTTGGCGAGGAGCTCTGCCCTAAGCTCGGCATCAGTATCCCTGTCGGGAAAGATTCATTATCCATGAAAACAGTTTGGAACTCCAGCGACGGTAAAAAACATAAAATGACAGCGCCTTTGAGCCTCGTTGTGAGTGCGTTCGCCCCTGTTAAGGATGTACGCAAAACAGTTACGCCCGAATTCAAGAAATGTGATAACTCGAGGCTGTTCCTCATAGACCTTGGACAGAAAAAGAACAGGCTCGGCTGCAGCGCGCTGGCGCAGGTCTACAATCAGGTGGGCGGTGAGACGCCAGACCTTGATGACCCAAAACTGCTTGTTAATTTTTTTAACGCGATACAGGAGATGGTCGAGAAAGAATTACTACTCTCCTACCACGACCGCTCTGACGGTGGGTTCATAACGGTTATGTCGGAGATGTCCTTTGCCTCGCGCATGGGCGCTGATGCGGATGTAAGAAAGGCCGGTCCTGATATTCTTGCCGTACTATTCTCAGAAGAGCTTGGCGCTGTGATCCAAGTTGCCCCTGAGAATGTTAACAAGGTCAACGACGTACTTAAAAAACATAAACTCAGCGACTTAAGTTTTGATATAGGTTCTCCTAAAGAAGAAAAAAAGATGCCATGCGGCGACAGCATGACAGAATTAAACAGGGTATGGTCCGAGTTGACATATCGTATGCAGGAACTACGGGACAACCCAGAGTGCGCGAAACAGGAATTTGATAACCTCCTCGACGAAAAAGACCCCGGAATGAACTTTAAGCTTACCTACGACCCTGAAGAAAAGTTCAAAGTTAATACCTCGCTCAAAAACCCCCGGGTCGCAATCTTAAGAGAGCAGGGCATAAACGGTCAGGTAGAGATGGGCGCTGCGTTCACACGCGCTGGCTTTGAAAGTGTTGATGTCCACATGACAGACCTCTTATCCGGCCGCACCAACCTTAAAGATTTTAATGGTCTTGTCGCTTGTGGTGGCTTTTCATACGGCGACGTACTTGGCGGTGGTTCCGGCTGGGCAAAGTCCATCTTGTACAACAATAATTTAAAGGAAATGTTCGCAACGTTCTTTGAGAACAAGAATACATTCAGCCTCGGTATATGTAACGGTTGCCAGATGATGTCGCAGTTAAAGGGCATGATCCCGGGTGCTGAACATTGGCCTGAATTTACACGTAACAAGTCCGAACAATTTGAGGCGCGCTATGTTACGGTTGAGATACTAAAATCCCCGTCGCTGTTCTTCAAGGGCATGGAAGGTTCGATAATACCAATACCCACCGCGCACGGATCGGGTTACGCGAATTTTGAGCGCACCGGCAATTTAAATGCACTAACAAAAAATAATCTCGTCGCTGTAAGATATGTAGATAACTATCACCGCCCAACAGAGCGTTATCCTTTCAACCCTAATGGCTCTGTTAACGGATTGACCGGCCTTACCACCAGCGACGGCAGAGTTACTATCATGATGCCTCATCCAGAAAGATTATTCCGCTCCGTCCAAATGTCCTACCGCCCGCACGACATGTTCAAAGGCGAAGCCGGCCCATGGTTGCGGATGTTCCAGAATGCAATGAAGTACAATTAAAAGGAATGTTCCAAAGATCAGAAAGAATGTTTGTGCTGTGTTTAGGTGCGATCTTTGCCCCAATTTTCTCAGATGTTATTCTCTATATTGCTATTTTTATATTGTTAGTTGGCAACTTGCTCACATCCATATTCAGGATCCGAGAATCTTATAAGAAATTCCTGAACATGTAATCGCGTATGTTCTTGTTTTTGCTTGTAGCCTGCTTCAAAAATGTTGCATTTATTATTGCGGTTGACAAGAGCGCCGGCGGTTATATAAAAACGTTTTAATCTTGGAACTTCCCAGCGACTTCTAGTTCTGTATATATGCATAAACAGGAGGGCCTGCGTGGAGAACTTAACAGGTAATTCAGTTGGAAAGCTAAGGGACGTTCTGACCGTGGACGATGACCCGATAGTAAGGCACGCCATAAAGACTCTCCTTTCAAAAGATTTTAATGTTGTGGCCGCAAGTAGTTATAAAGACGCGATACGTGTTTTCAATGGGAACGACGTTGTGCTGGCCATCCTGGACATCGACCTCAATGACGTTAAAACAGGCTTTGAGCTGCTTATTGAATTAAAGAAGCAGAACCCAACGCTGCCTGTAATAATGCTCTCTAATTCCCACGACGCTGATGTGGTAGTTAAATGTATGAAGGTCGGCGCTTACGATTACATCGCTAAACAGGATCTGGCTAGTTACGATAATCTCAGAATAAAAATATACAACTGTTTCAGCAGGGAGCTGGATAATCGTATAATAAAAGAATATGAGAGGCTGTTTGACGAGAACTATCCCATAATATTTAAGAGTAGTGCAATGCAACAGGTCCTCGTCGATATAGAGACGGCCGATGACATGAACATCCTTATAGAGGGAGAGACCGGCGTCGGCAAAACCCCAATAGCAAAATATGCTAACTTTTTAGCGTCTCAAAAAACAAGTTCAGCCAGACCTTTTGTGAGGATAAACTGCGCGGGATTGTCGAGAGAAAGGCTTCAGGCGGACCTGTTCGGTCATAAAAAAGGCTCTTTTACAGGGGCGATATCTGACAACAGAGGGCTGGTGGAGTTAGCCAAGGACGGCGACCTGTTTATGGACGAAGTAGCGGACATGGACCTTATGTGTCAGGCAGAACTTTTGACATTCTTGGATAGTGGAGAATATAGGAGGCTGGGTGATCCTGTTGTACGTCACTCAAACTGCAGGATAATCACAGCGAGTAATTTAAGCCTTAAGAGCAGAATAGGTGAGGGGACTTTCAGGCCCGATCTGTATTCAAGGCTGTCTCAATATAAAGTGAAAGTGCTGCCGCTCAGGGATAGAAAAGAGGACATCAAGCCGATAATGGAATACTACATCAATAAATTCTGTGGATATCGCAAAAAATATTCCCGCGACATTCTGGGTGTCTATATGCACCATGATTGGAGGGAAGGGAACATTCGTGAATTGCGAGACGCTGTTAAATGTATGTGTACGAAATCTAAAGAGTCTGACGAGATCATGCTGAGCCACGTCAGTGGGAATTATTATTCCAGCACGGAGGACATAGGTGAAGTTAACATAGATATGGCCAACATGAAGAAAACAATTGTGAACATCGGATACGATAGCTACGTCTCAAATCTTGAAAGGATCATATTAGGCAGCCTTGTCAACGACGAGAAAAGCATAAGGAGCTTATCCAAAAAAATAAAAGTGACCGACGTTACCCTCGGCAGAAAGCTGAGGAAGTATAATATTGCTATTCAGCAGTAGCTCTATACACCTTGGCTGGCCCTTCGGGTTGTGAGGGCATCCAGCGACGTTGTGTAACTTGTCCAAAAGATTAAGTTTTACTAAAAATAACAAATGGATAGCTTGTTTGTTTATTGTGTTCTACTACCACATGTTTTAGTCTGTTTTTGCCTAGTAGTTGTCCAAAATTGACCCAGAGATTTTGAATAAGAATAGCGACTACTCAAATGATCATGCAGACATTTAACAAAATCCTGGTAAGCAGATCTCTATTGTTCTAATAAATTATGTACGACCCCAAGTGAGGGTTAGTTTTATCTTTAATTCTTAAAATGGTGTTAATTATCCCTCCAAGATAAGATCTAGCTTCTATATTCTGTTTTCCTGTTATCATTTCACAGAAATAGACCCCCTCTACACAAATAGTCCTGTGATTAAACGACAATATCTGCTTATTTTGTTCTTTTTGTTTAGGGGATAAAGATTCGGTTGCTTTTAGAGCTAGGCTTTCCTGTTCCATTTGCCTTTTCGCTTCTTCAACATCATTCATGCAGTATGAATAGACCTTGTCCAAGACGCAAAAGCTGCCTAATGGAAAAGAATCCATAATTTGATTAAGCTTAACAATTCTTTTTGTTTCACTAGAGTCATCGTTTAAATCACTGCTATAAGCAAACAAAGAGTAGTGTACTCCTCCATGGTTATATCCTGGTATAAATTCTAAACTCTTAACAGATTTTATACCATCGTACGTATCTTTTATTCCTTGCGCAGTTAGTGTGCTCTTTACTTCGATTACATAATAAACAGACTCTATCGGGACAAAATCATTTTTTGTTTTCTTAAATATCGGTTGAAGTAAATTTTCGTTATAGATTATAATATCGCACTCGTTAGATTGGTTACCACGATGGTCAATCAATTTACCCGAAGTTACGCCAACATCTTTTGGTAAAAGAGGCCTAAGAACATCCTCTAAGAAATTCTCTCGTAGAGAACCTTGCATACCATGATGATCAACTTCTTTTGTCGCTTCATAGAAAGCTTTCGCTTTTTGTATATTAGCATACAAAATGTCTATAAAAAATTTATTACCCAAATCCCCCCCCCCCTTTTTTTACTTCAAGACTGCCCCTATAATGCATCTAACTTTATACTTCTCCTTTTCTGAGAAAAATCTCTGATTTGGAGATAACTTGACTTTACCACAGTATCGCTGAAACACATAGCAGCTTTTGATGTCTATTTTCTCCTGTTGTGAGCTAAAAACCGCTGTTTTTAGATACTTTAGTCCCAGAATAGCCTCAAAAAATCAACATATTGTCTTACCCTGTTTTTATGTTATTATTTTTTTATGGAAGATAAAAATAGTGAAATGGATAAAATCAATGAAGTTCTTTTCAAAGAATATGACTCTGCACAAAAAAATGCTCATCGTATGGATGAACTGAGACATAAAGTAACTAGTTACTATTTAGCGTTCACAGGAATATTTATATCAGTTGGAGCCACTGCTATAGGCATCTCCTTCAAGCAATCTACTCCTACAGGCACAAACATCTTGAGCATGTACTATTCCACCATAGACCAGTATTATGATGTTTCCTTTTTTAGTGGGTTTAAATTAATACCTACTTTAATTCTTTCTATTTTTATATTTTGGGGAGTTGCCATATCAGTAATTCAAATAAAATTAAGAAGAGTTGAATTGGAAAATTTTGATAAACTTCATAACATTAGGAAATACTTTGAAACAAATACACCCAAATTATTAGACATTATAGGATCGGATAAAAAACCACAGCGCTTTCTAAAATCTGGAGCATTTATATTATCTCTGCTACCTTTAGTTACCGCTTGTATATTAGTGTTTATAGTTTTATTTTATATTTGTTTTTCTACTCATTGGTGGTCTTTAATTATTATTGCTATCATTATTACTGCTATCATTATTGTCTATAAGAAGCGATATTTAAAGCAAAATAAAGATATAGAAAAAAGCATTCAAGAATGGTTGTGATCTTTCTGATAGAATATTTAAAAGTATGTTAGGTAATTTAAAAGGATACTCCGCTCTTGAGCAAGAAAGATTCTGATACACCTATTTTCACGAAGCTACCGCATTGAAATTAAAGGTGCTTTTAGAGACGGTTCTGCAAGGGTTTTTAATACAGTGGTATTTGTTTTCGCCCCTGTTTTACGCTTATGCGTTATCTGATCAGAAACAGCGTTATCCATGGGATATAAGTTATGAGTATGAGGCAGACGACGAGGACGAGATAGAAGGGGATGGTGGCGCGGAAGACGTCGATTACGTTGTGGCGGAAGCGGAGGCTGGAGATAAAAATGTTCAGGCCTATCGGCGGGGTGAGGAAGCCAATCTCTAAGTTAATAAGGAATATTACACCCAGATGGTACGGGTCAACCCCGAACGAATTTGCAATAGGTATGATCAACGGTACGACGATGAGAATGGCAGAGAAGTTGTCTATCATACATATAACTATCAGGAACACGTTGAGGATCATTAAGAAGCTCGTCTTGGTTGAGATGTATTGTTTCATCAGTTCGACGAGGTAGAAAGGAACTTCCTGTTCTATTACATAATTTGTGAACGCGAGTGCCATGCCGATGATAGCAATTAGGGCGCCGGTTAGGATGCTGCTCTCCTTAATTACCTTTGACAGATCTTTTCTTATAGAAATGTCTCCATACAAAAATACTTCCATTATCAACACGTATATTGCTGTGATGGCGGCAGCCTCGCTGACGGTGAAGAATCCGCCGTAGATGCCGACTAGAATTATTATAGGGAGAGGAATTTCGTATCGAGCCTCTTTTGCTGTGCGCAAGAGTTCTGACCACTTGAATTTTGTTTTGTTAACGCCAGTCTTATATCCAATGAAAATAGAATATATAGACAGTGCGACGACGAGGATTATCCCCGGTATAAGTGCGGCAATAAATAATTTATCTATCGTTATAGAAGGCTGTCCCGATATAGATGTATATGCGTTGCCTGCAATAACGGCGTACAATATCAATGGCAAACTTGGTGGGAAGAGTAATCCGAGGCTTCCTGTTGTAGTGAGGAGGCCCAGTGTAAAATCCTCGCTGTACCTCTCTTTTAATAATACAGGGTACAACAATCCGCCCATTGCGATTATGGTCACGCCCGAGGCCCCTGTGAACGCAGTAAAGAACGCGCACGTTATAAGCGATACTACGGCAAGCCCTCCGGGCATCCAGCCGAGCAATGCGCGGCTTAAGTTAACAAGTCGCTGTGGGGTCTTGCTTGCGGACATTATGTAGCCGGCGAATATAAATAAAGGTATTGCTGTGAACACAGGATTGGTCGCTATCTTATATACCTCTATGAATAATCCAGAGAGGTCGCTGCCGGCGGCGTAGTAGCCGAGGAGCGTTCCAGCGCCTATGATAAGGAACACAGGCACGCCTATGAATGCCGCAACGATGAGTGCTATTACAAGTACCCACATCATGGTAGTAGACCCTCGCCCGCATCTTTATCGAGGGTGTAGCCCACAAAAAGTTGGAGCAGTAATCTTACGCCCATTATGAAGAGAGATATCGGTACTATTATGAACACTACCCATGTTGGTATGTTGAGGAAGGCAGTCATGCTGTCCCCAGCCTCTAAGATAGTGAAATTGATCGAGAACTTTAAGAGCAATGCGGTCATTACCAACGCGATGAATATTATGACCTTTTGTCTTACACGCAAAAATGTTGGATTACTTGTTATCTTGGACGCTACGTCGATGTTTATATGTTTTCCTCTTCTTGTGGCAAGGCTTGCACCAACGAACCCTAACCATAGTACAAGTGCCCTTACGAGCATGTCGCCCCAATCGGTGCCCGTGTTGAAGAAGTTCCTTAATACGACCTGAAGGGCACCTACGGAGATCATAATGATCATACCGACGGTGAGAAGCCATTCCTCCGTTGTTGCAACGAGCTGTTCTAACTTTAAGACGCTATTTTTTAGGCTGCTTAACATTCGGTTTTTTGTTCCTTATCTCGTCCCTGTATTTTAGCACCATGTTCAAGACATCTTGTGAATACAGCTTGCCTGTGAGTTCTTTCCAAACGCCTTTACTTATGTTCTCGAACTTCTGTACGTCGTCTGCTTTGAGGTCAACAAAAGTGATGTTGTTCTTTTTTAACGTGTTGTAAGCCTTTTCGTTGTCGGCTCTGGAAGCCTTGATCAGCTTATCGCAGAACTCAGCAAACCTCTTTTTTAACAGCACTTGTTTGTCCTTGGGGAGCTGGTTAAAACTTTTTGTCGTCATCAGCACAGCGCCTGTTGCGTTGGTGAGCTTTTGAGTGTTCATATATTTTGTTTTTGTGAACCACTGCATCGCTATAGCTCCCAGCGGCGATATATAAACACCGTTTATGAGGCCGGTCTGCAGCGAGGTAAATACGTCGGTAACGGGCATTGGGTTAGGGACAAGTTTTAAGTCCTCGAACAGTGTTTTGGCCAAAGGGTCGCCTTCCCACGCCCACATCTTTACACCTTCCATGCTTGCCAGCGAGTCAATCTTTTTGTTCGCGAATATATTAACAAAGCCAACCTCGGCCCAGCCTAGTAGAACGTATCCTTTCTTTTCGAATTCTTTTTCAAAGTATGGTTTCATTTTTGATGTAACGTAGTCTATCTCGGCGTAGTTGTCGAACAGCCTTGGAAGTTCCAGCACCCTTATTGCAGGGATTATCTGTCCGAGCCCGACACCTGTAAAACCGGCACTGTCTACTTTTCCTATCCTCATTTTTCTTATTACGTCGAATTCATCGCCGCTGACGCCGCCGGGGAATATCTTAAACGATAGTTCACCTTTTGTTTCTTTAGCCAAATTGTTGTTAAAATCTTTCATGAGGTTGATCCATGTTGAGCCTTCAGGGGCGAGAACTGCAAAGCGGATGTCTGTTTTTGCGAACGTATTAACGGACAGGATTAGTACCACACAAACAATCAATTTCTTGAACATGACATTATTTCTCCTCTAATGTAGGAACATATCCTTAATGGACCTTTGCACCATTGGGGCTTTTCTTTTTACTGAATTATTTATGAGAGTTGTGTCCTTCATTGGGCTGACGTTCGCTTTTTCTATCTCATCGATAAGAGAGTGAAAGAGCTTTCCGCTCTGTATAGCTGGTGTGCAGTATTGTGCATATAGGAGCTGTGTGAGCAGCATTTCTCTGTTCGCGATCTTAAGTGCCTGTTCCATGCTTTTTACGCCCATATCTATCTTCCCGCCGAGCATTTTGGGAATAGAGCATTCAAGTACACCCTTTAACGCGAGTGGTGCTCCGTGGAAATATCCCTCGTCCAGAGCGACCATTCTATCGATCAATATACGTAAGCGAGGGATCTCGGAAATATTATCGGTGTTGCTTCTATCCAAGTTGACGAGCAACGCCCAATTGAATACGGTCCAGAACAAAGCTTCTTTGTCCGCAACGGATATTCTAGTCGCTGCAGAGGTCAAAAGCTCCAAGTCGTTCTTGTCGATAGCCTTCTTGAATATCTCGTCCTCTTTTAATATTGAGAGGCCGTAGTTCCTGCCGCGGGCATAGAACTCGGTCATACGTGCGGTGGTTCTTTTTATCTCCTTTGAATCTTTTTCGTACAGGAGATCAGTATCAAGGAAAATATAACTGTATCCACCGTACGCCTCTGCCAGCAGTATTCTCATGTTCTTGTTCGCTGGATTTGCTCTGGAGAAAACTTCCAACAGTTTGATGTTGGACTCCAACCCCCGACGAGCAAGGTCATAATCCGATTCTTCAAAGAACACCACAATGCCGTCTTTCATTACGCTTGAAGTCATGTTCACAGCGAGCTTAGTCGTACTGCATGACACTACAGTGACGAGAAATAAAGACAGTGTAAAGTTAAACACCTTTGTAATACTCATAATACCAATCTTGACAAACTTTTCGAAGAATTTCAAGCGATATGAAAAATTTATGTTTAAAGGCGAAAAACCCTAATTTTAAGTTGAAATAAAAAATCCGTATGTTAAGTTTTTAATTGATATTCGATATATAGGCTAAAGGGGGACGCATGTTCAAAAAGGGTCATCCAAAAGGTTTGTATCTTTGTTTCTCGGTCGAGATGTGGGAAAGGATGAGTTTCTACGGAATGAAAGCGTTCTTCGCGCTCTTCTTAACAGGGGCGCTTGGATTGACGGAGGAGATAGCCGGCCTTCCACTTGCTGTGTACGGCGGTCTTGTTTATCTGACGCCTCTTATAGGTGGATACGTCGCTGACAGATATTGGGGAATGAACAAGGCTATCATCTTTGGTGGAATTGTTATGGCCATTGGGGAATTTATGCTCGGTATTGCCACCCTCGTTGACCCCGCTATAGTCAGAGGGAATATGCTTTGGTTCATGTATGTTCCTCTGGTAGTAATGACCTTTGGTTGCGGTTTCATCAAGGCGAATATATCGACGACGGTCGGCACTATGTATGAGAAGAATGATCCTCGCAGGGACAGCGCATACACGATATTTTATATGGGTATAAACGTGGGAGCGTTCCTTGGTCCTATTATATGTGGAACTTTCAGCGCGATGGGATACTGGAGCTTGGCGTTTTTCTCTGTCGGGTTCTTGATGCTGGTCGGTATCGTTAATTATATTATCTTCAACAGGAAGCTTTTACCTGCGGTTGTTTTTCATCCTGCATCAAAGAACAGCGACGGCACAAAAGCAAATCATCCTCCTCTTACAAGAGTGGAGAAGCAGAGGATAGTTGCCATATTTGTATTGATGTTCTTCATGATGTTGTTCTGGGTGGGCTATGAGCAGGCAGGAGGTTCATTCAACTGGTTCACTCAATCAGCGACTGATCGTGTCGTTCATTTCCTTAATTATACGTTCACAATACCTACAGAGTGGTTCCAGAGCGTGAACCCTGTGTTCATATTTATTTTGTCTCCTCTGATCGCTTCTATATGGGTTAAACTCGCTGAAAGGCAACTTGAGCCTGGTACAGTATCTAAGTTCGCATGGGCGATGGGATTCCTTGGGCTCGGGTTCGCCGTTATGGTGCTAGCAGCGTGGTTATTCCAGAAAACTGGTCGGCCCGTCAGCATGTTCTGGATCATATTGGTATACTTTATACATACGATCGGAGAATTGTGTTCGTCGCCGATAGGATTGTCGCTGGTCACAAAACTTTCTCCTCTGAAATTCATGTCGATGTTGATGGGTGTATGGTTCCTCGGGGCTGCCGGCGGAAATTTCTTTGCGGGATTTTACTCTGGAAAATTTGGTGTTTTAGATCATGTGACGTTCTTTGCATATCCTGCTATAGCGACAGGCGTAGCGGTGGTGTTGATACTGTTGCTGGCTAAACCGGTCAAGAGATGGATGCACGGAGTACATTAACATTTAGAGGAATATTCAAGGGGAGGGATTATGAAAGGATTCAGTCACCCAAAAGGTTATTATTCTTTATTTACGATCCTTACGCTTGAAAGGTTCAGCTATTATGGAATGAGGACTCTTTTGCTGATGTATATGTTTACCATGCTTAAGCTGGAAAAAGCTTACGTAGATTCGTTCTACTGGTGGTTCGTGAACGCCTTGATGGTGGCGCCGGTGATTGGCGGTATCATTTCCGACAGGATGTTAGGGGCGAAAAGATCCCTCGTGTTGGCGTGTTTGTCCATAGCTGCTGCCGACGTAGTTATGCTTCTATCGTCCATATCGTCGTCGACCATTATATTCTATACAACTTTTGCTTTGTTGATAATAGGCGGTGGATTGTTCAGGCCGTCCTATTATACGATGCTGGGCAATCTCTACGAGGACAGAAACGATGCTCATCGTGACAGCGGTTTTACATTTACGTTCCTTGGTACTAATATTGCAGCTCTTTTTTCCTCGCTGGTATGCATCAGTATCGCACATAGCGTGGGTTACTGGCTGGGATTTATTGTCGTCGGCGTTTCTGCGTTCATAGCGATGTTGTTATCGAGCAAGTTAAAAGAGGCGGCTTCTAATAGTAGCCCGGTTGCTGTACCAGTGGAGAACAGACACAAAATATATGCATTGCTCGTTATTTCGATATTTGTACTGTTCTTCTGGTCGCTACTCTCGCAGTCCAGCGATGCGTTCAATTTTGTGTTCATCAATTTTACCAGCGTCGTTATTGCCAAACCACCATTCGCACAGAGCATGATATTCATTCTGGGCATAGTACTTACGCCCATATTTACGTGGTACTGGGTTTGGTCGTCCGATAACGGAAAAGTACGGTCCACATTATCAAAATTTATGTGGGGCATGATACTCGCCACCGTCAGCTTCGCTATACTCTACAAATTGTTCCTCTCATATCAAAAGACAGGCGTTGTAAGCCTTTATTTGTTGATTTTATCGAACATTATTTTTGTGTCGGGCGAGATGTTCATAGGACCAATAGCCAACTCTCTCGTTACAAGGCTCGCCCCTGCGCGATACACAGGCACCCTTATCGGCGTGTGGATACTGCTCACCGGTATTGGAAGTTTTATAGGTGCAAGGTTCGTGCCAGCATATGGTGAGAGCGGACGGACCGTGTTCATAGTACCGATCATAGTCGCTGCAGGCTCTGTGATACTTATTGCGTTGCTTATAAGACCATTAAGAAAGTGGATGCACGGAATAAACTGATCTGGGAGGAGGGCTGAATGAGCGAGCACGGACATCCCAAAGCGGTATATTTTTTATCGACGGTGAGGCTGTGGGAACGTTTTAGTTATTATGGTGTGCGCGCGATATTTGTTCTGTTCCTGACTGACATTAGCTCATTTAATTTTAGCGACGAACTTGCGAACAACCTCTATGCGTGGTTCATAGGGCTTGTGTATCTTACGCCGCTGATCGGCGGATATATTGCGGACAGATATTGGGGGAACGTAAGAACAGCAATATGGGGTTCGTGGATAACGGTTGCAGGCACGGTAGCACTTGCTTTTTCAGCGACCAGTTACTCGACGCTGACACTGACCATTTTTTATATTTCTGTGTTCCTTATGGTGTTAGGGGGCGGAATCACCAATCCATGCACTACGTCGCTGGTTGGCGATTTTTATGAACCCAACGACCCGCGCTGTGATGGCGGTTTTACTATATTTTATATGGGAATAAACATAGGTGCGTTCCTTTCACCGATCATTTGTGGTTGGCTTGGTGAAAGAGTGAGTTGGTCGTGGGGCTTTGGCTCAGCGGCGATAGGAATGCTCATCAGTACGCTAATTCTTGTATTAGGAAGGAAAAAATATTTAGGTGACCGAGGCATGTGTGCAAACGTTCCCAAAATAAATGTAGGCAGTTCTTGCGTACCGAAGGATGATAAACCTCTGACTAAAGAAGAGAAGCAAAAGATCGCCGTCATATTCATAATGGCGTTCTTTACTATATTTTTCTGGGCGGCGTATGAACAGGCTGGTTCTTCTCTTACGCTTTTTGCCGAAAGATCGACCAACAGGATGATCCCTTTTATTAATTGGGTAATGCCGGCAAGTTGGTTCCAGTCTATGAACCCACTCTTTATATTCCTACTTGCCCCGCTGTTCTCTAATTTGTGGATATATCTTGCGGACAGGAAAAGAGAACCGTCGACGCCTGCCAAGTTTGTGTGGGCGTTGGTATTTATTGCGGCTGGTTTTGTTCTGATGGTCGCTGCAGTATTCTTTGAAAGGATCTACGGGCCTGTAAGTATATTGTGGCTTACAGGTGCATACTTCCTGCACACTATCGCAGAGCTTTGTATTTCTCCCGTCGGATTGTCGCTGGTCACAAAGCTTTCTCCTGTAAAATTTGCGTCTATGCTGATGGCGATATGGATAGGCTCGAGCTTTTTCTCTAACCTTGTAAGCGGTATATTCGCTGGAAGTTACAGCTCTATGGAGCACGGGCGGTTCTTTATGATACCGGTGATCGTAACAATGGCTTCTGCAGCACTGTTATTTGTGATAATAAGACCATTAAAGAGGTGGATGCACGGTGTACACTAAACATTTTGAACATGTAGACAAACTTGATCGTGCGTTGGAGAACGACGGTGTGTTCCTGGTCGTAGAAGACGACAGAGGAAAGATCAATGTCATGACCATAGGCTGGGCGACGGTGGGGATGGTCTGGGGCAAACCG
>Ga0247841_10001589_pt1 | contig 49904 bp, 47 predicted proteins | sample LaCruzMarch2015__2_FD_192410 | JGI IMG/M metagenome (GOLD analysis project Ga0247841, IMG submission 192410) | Freshwater microbial communities from meromictic Lake La Cruz, Castile-La Mancha, Spain - LaCruzMarch2015_18m | ecosystem: Environmental > Aquatic > Freshwater > Lake | place: Spain... | reverse complement strand
ATATTTTGTATAATCCAATATGCCATGCCGTCAGATGAAGAGATGTTGATCAATAAGTATTCACTTTGGGTATCCATGTGGATAATTAATATCCAGCGTCATCCCCCAGAGGATAACTAAGAAAGAAACATTTCGATCTTGTTGAGGTTGAACCGGGAACATACAAGGAGGAGTAAAAGTGCCCCAAAAGTGCCACAAAAAAGTAATGGGGAGTTAGACCAGTCATCTAACTCCCCATTATAACAGGTGATAATTGAATGTAAATGGTGGGCGATCCGGGACTCGAACCCGGGGCCTTTGGCTTCGGAGGCCAACGCTCTATCCATCTGAGCTAATCGCCCTATTAATGATTTCCGATACTTACAACCTTAGCTGCTTTCTCGTTATTGGTGGTGAGGGCTTTCCACCATTCTGTTTTAACGTCGCCGTATGGCTTCCCTTTTTCAGAAAAGACATGCTCCGCTAACAGGCCCGTGTCTTTTACATTTTTTAAGATCGTTGTCAATTGCTTATTCATGGGTATCTTTCGGATTTCTCCGTTTTTGGTTTCCACAACAATGATATAGGGGTGATCTCGTGTGATCTTTAGGTCATTAGGTGGTTAGGGTAAAAAGAGGGGTCAGGGGAGATTATTTATACGCCGGATTACTGTTCGGAGGAATTACCGTCTTGCCTTTTGGAGGTATGATCTTTCCCGAGATAATAATTGATCCAGGACGAGGTTTGATAAAGATCCCAGTTGCATGGCGGAACGATGTCTTTTCCCAACTGTTCTTCCTCCCCGTGTTTCTTCAATCGGGCATAGGCCCGGACATAAACGCACTGTCTCTTTTCGGGATAAACCTCACACCACCCCTGGAAACTGCCGCCACAGGCGCCGTTGCGCTGTTTTTTCGGGCATTGCGACATTGGGCAGAGGTAGGCCACATCGATGAGGGCGCAATCCCCGCAGTCTCTGCAGTCAAAAAGGGCGACCTTGGTTAAGTGTTCCAGCTTGTGGAAAAGACCTTCCATCTTTGTTCCTTGCACTTTACTGCAAAGTCCCTTCATGATGCCGTAGAGATTCTTTCCCGGCTCATACATCAGTTGATGGAAGAAGCGCGAAAAACCGTACGAGCATTCGATTTTGGCATCGAGCGGCCAATCCTGTCGCTGGGTCGGCGTCTCCCGGTTAAGGCCCGTGTACGGATTGGGTTCAAAGTAATAAAAACCGCGGTCAATAGGATAATCAAAGTACCGGATCAGGCCAGTCCATTCGGATGTGAGCGTTTCCCCCTGCCGGATAATCTCTTCCACCTGTTCATATTTAATATTGTGACCGCCGATATGAACCCCGCTATATCCCATTCCCTTCAGGATGGCATACAGCCTGGCAGCGCGCAGGATTCTGGCTTTTTCTCCCTTGTCCGGATCGTTTCTCTCCCGGTCAATGTCCGCTAGGAGTTTATCCGTAACGACGGAGCCTGGCAGGTCATTGCGGTTCATCATTTTGGCCGCGCCAAATGGAAGGATATAAATGTTCCCCACCAATGGAATGTTGAAACCGCTTTGTTTCATGAAGAGCAACACTTCATGAAATTTTCGGGCGTCGTATCCCAGTTGCGTAACGATGAATTGCGCGCCGGCGTCGATCTTTTTTTTCAGTTTGTAGTACTGGACCATCTGTTCCGCTTCGCTCGCCTTGAAGGGAGAAACAACCGCTCCGGAGAAGAAATCGCAGGGCTGGTGACGGATGACGCCTTTGATTCCCGGATACTCAAGCCCGCGATTCATGTCCGATATCAATTGGAGTATATGAGTCGGATCTAGATCAAAGACCGGGGCAGGTCTTCCCTGATAACCCGATACCGGGTAATCGCCGCTCATTACCAGAAGGTTTCGGACCCCCGCCCGATCCAAGGCGTAAAGCTGGCTTTCGATAGCATTGCGGTTCTTGTCTTTGCAGGTAAAGTGGACGAGAGGCTCGATGCCCAGATGTACAATTTCGCTGCCCATGAAATCGGCCGACATGGCCGGGGTTCCGCCCGGGTTATCCGTAAGGGTCAGGGCATGGATGTTTCCCCCGGAAGCCGCCTGTCTGGCGAGGGTCATGGCCTTTTCCTGTGCCGCTTCTTTCGCGCCCCTTCCCGGCACCAGTTCCCAGGTGACCGGGAATGCGGAGGGATTCAATAAGGCCTCTTTAAAACGATTTTCCTGCATCGTTATCCTCAGTTTTCGTTTCTGATATTTGTGCGTCGAAAATCGCATTTACGAAATAGCCTGTCAACTATTTTTAGTGGTAAGGCGTAAGACGTGAAGTGTGAAGCACAAACATCGCCCATCGCCCATAACCTTTTCTTGCAGTTGATGTGGAAATTTGTTACTTATAAAAAATGCATCCGGTAAAGAAAAACCTAGTACGAAAATTATTACATGGTCTGGCGATTCTTGTTATTGTATTATGGTCTTCTCAGGGATTTGCCGAGACGAAAATTCTGAATATCAGGCATTGGGCTGCTCCGGATCATACCCGCGTCGTTATTGATACCAGTGAGGAAGCGCAGTACACCGTCGAGAAGAAAGACATGATGGTGAGCATCAATATTACTGACGCCCGATACATGAAAGCTGTAGCGAGAACCATCACCATCAGGAAACCAGGCATTGACCGGATAACGATTACAACCCCCTCGGAAGGGATAGAGAAGGTTGATCTGTATCTGACCGCGCATACGGAAACCAAGGTCTTTCGGGTAAAAAAGATTGAAGAGAAGCCGGACCGGATTGTAATCGACATCATTCTCCCGGAGGTCGAAAAAAAGGAGCAGGAGGACCGGGAGCGGGTCAAGGTCCAGACTAAGGATAAAATCGTCGTGATCGATCCCGGTCATGGCGGTGAAGATCCGGGTGCCGTGGGCCAGCACAAGACATATGAAAAAAAGGTTGTCCTGGAGATCAGCAAAAAGGTCCGTGATAAATTGAATGCCCTGGAAGGTTATCATGCCTTCCTGACCAGGGAAGGGGATTACTATGTTTCCTTTAAAAAACGACTAAAAATAGCCCGGGAATATGGAGCGGATCTCTTTCTCAGTATCCATGCCGACGCCGCCCGGAGCCGACAGGCTTCAGGCACATCTGTCTATAGCCTTTCTCTGCGCAGTGCGAGTAGTGAAGCGGCGAAAATATTGGCGAGAAATGAAAACCTTGCCGATATCGTCGGCGGCGCCGGGAACGGAGACGCAACCAGTGACCAATCTGACCCGATCATTCTGAACATGTTTCAAACCAACACCATGAATTCCTCCCGGACCTTCGGCAATGTGCTGCTGATGAATATGACCACCGTGAACCGCATAAAATTCAATTCCGTCCAAGAGGCGCCGTTCATGGTCCTGAAGCTTCCGGAAGTGCCGTCGGTCCTCATTGAGACCGCCTATATTTCCAATCCGAAGGAGGAAAAGAAGCTACGGAACCGTCAATTCCAAAACGAGCTTGCGGAGGCTATCGTTAAGTCAACGGTCGCTTTCCTGTCATCCTCACCCGTCAAGACGCCGACTGTGGTGACCACGCAGACACAACCCGGCGTGTCCCGTAAAATAGAGGATACAGCGAAGAAAGAAGATATCTCGAAAAAGGAAGAGATACCTGCGAAGGAGGAGATAGCCAAGAAAAAAGAGCCGGTAGCGGCCGGCGGAAAAACCGTCACTGTCTTCTATATGGTAAAAAGAGGCGAAAGTATTGACAGAATTGCCAGGAGATACCATGTCAACCCAGCTCTGATTTTGAAGACCAACGGTATGAAACCCAAGGATCCGCTCTATGCAAACCGGAAAATAAAGATTCCCCTGAAGAACATTGAAGAAAAGAAGACTGTTCGGTCATCGAAAACCGCTAAGGCGGAGGCAGTGAAAAGGCGGGAGATCACAACGATCACCTACGTGGTAAAAAGAGGCGAGAGCCTCGACAGTATTGCCAAGCAGCAGGGGATAAGCTTCGTTGAATTGTTGAAGATCAACCGGATGAAGATGAAGGACACCCTTTATGCGGGAAAGAAGATCAAGATTCCCGCCGCAAGTGGAAATGATCCGGAAGCGGCGCCAGAACAGAAAAAGGGGGTCTCGGAAAAGAAGGCTACCGCAGATGCATTAAAATACGAGGTTAAAAGAGGCGATACCCTGGAAATTATCGCCCGGAAGCATGAAACGACCCTGACCGCACTCCTCAAACTGAATAATATGAAACCTCGCGATCCTCTGTACGCAGGTAAGATCGTTAAAATCAGGGAAGCAGAGAGACCCGGTGGATCTGAAAAGACAGCAAAAAAGAAGGCGGATGGATCAACGCCGCCTACGGCGATTTATATCGTAAAAAGAGGCGACAGCCTTGACACCATTGCCCGGAAGCATAAGACGACGGTAAGCACCCTGAAGGACCTCAATCAAGGCAAGCGCCTGGCCCCTCTTTACGTAGACCAGCGATTGAAGATTCCTGCCACCTCAAGAATGTGAAAGGAATCTTACCAAGAAAATAAAATATTTAGAAGTACATTTTCGGGTGAAACACTCATGACGGTATCCCGTCCCCACCCTAACCCTCCCCCTGAAGGGGATGGAAATTTTAAATGTATTAATTCAAAGATATAGAGGTACATTTTCAGATGAAGATATTTGACGGATGTGAGGGTTTCCTCTGGCGACATTATCAGGAAAACAATTGTAACGCCTATCTCATTGACGGAGATAAGCGGATCTTGATTGATCCGGGACATGAACATCTCGCCCAGCATGTCCTGGATGGCATGGAAAGCGTCGGCGTCGGCGTGGAAGACGTGGATGTTGTTATTGCCACTCACGGCCATCCCGATCACCTGGAAGGGATGAGAAAATTCGGCAAGCCGACCCTGTTTGCCATGGATCAGGATGAATATGCGTTCATCTGCAAACTTGCCGGCCATTACTTCCGCATTCCCGAACCGGACTTCTTCCTGACGGCAGGGGATCTTACCATCGGCTCGGAGTTGTTTCAGGTGATCAAGACGCCGGGGCATACCCCTGCCTCCATCTGCCTGTATTGGCCGGCAAAGAAGGCTTTATTCGCCGGCGACGTTGTCTTCAACCAGGGGATTGGACGAACGGACCTGCCAGGCGGGGATGGAGAGATGCTCAAGCAGAGCATCGAAAAGCTCTCCAGACTGGATGTGGAATTTCTTCTCACCGGTCATGGGGAGCCCGTTATCGGGAAAGAGGCCGTCCGGGCCAATTTCGAGGTTGTCAGGGAGCAGTGGTTTCCTTACCTGACCAGATAAAGCTTATTACGGAATTGCTCACGGGTGTTAGCAAGCAAGGCGTTCCAGGCCGGACTGAGGTTCAGGTTCGGTATCACTGCTGTACCGCTGATCTCCTGGCCATGAAGGACGTCGAGGGCGTCCCGTGTTGCTTCGTCCCGGTGCCGGAGCATTTCATCGTGAAAATCATCAACGAGGCGCTGAAAGGGTGCAGAATCGATGCCCAGAATCTCATCCATCATTTGAAAAATCTTCTGATTGTCCGCCTCCGGTTCCACATGGGCAAGACATTCCTCGCTCAGCAAGGGCGCCGCTTCGGGGAAGGTGCCCCGTTCCTGTTCCATGTTTTCCTTTAGATCCCGAATGGTTAAGACTCCGTCGCTATAGCGCTGAAACCAGCCCCTGATTTTGGCCTTTCCCTCCCTGGTGCGGATGGCCGCTTTCTCTTCTTCCGTCAGGATCAGATTCTTCGTTTTTTCCATGATCAGGTCTAAGGTACTTCTAATCTCTCCCATTATCTTTTCCTTTCGGTAATGTCCGGGTGCATCCATACCAAAAAGCATGGCGTCTGTCAAAGGCCATGAAAAGCCTTGCATTGCGGCGGACACGGCCCTTTATGAGGCCAAGGCCCGGGGCCGGAACAGGGTGGTCTGGAAGGAGAATACAATTAATACAATAAATTGTTGAGACATTTTCAGCTGAAACCATGAAATATCTGATCGCTTAGTTGGACTCATCGGCCGTCATCCCCCGGACAGAATCTTAATGAAAAAAATCTTGACAATATCCCGCTGGTTGGTTAGGTTCGAACCACCGGTACCATCCGTTGGTTCATTATCTCCAGAGCCGACCGGATCTACGGTATATTCCCACAAGTTTGATGAGAGGGAGTTATGATTATTATCAGCGGTCAGACCTACTCCACAATCATAGATGCCGCAGGCGAACTGGGCGTTTCGGCGAAGACAATCCGCGAATACATTGCGAAAAAAATAATCCCCGAGCCTCCCCTCATTCAGTTCGGTATCCGGACGGTCAAGCATTTTCCCCCGGACTATATGGAAGTGGCGAGAAGTCATCTTGAAAAATACCGGACAAGATGAAGCAATGTCCCAGTAAAAAAGCCGTTAAACAAACCTGTCTGAAAATTCGCAGTCAGCGAAGTTGATTATGAACAAAACGAAAAATGACGGATTTTGCTTTTTTTCGGACCGGGTGCGCATAACAGATCAATGAAGTGAAGAACCATAAGGATCACACGGAGGTTCTGACGTGGCTCGACTCAACGACATTACATCGACAGAAAAACTCTTGAAGGTCATTCGCAGCAAACGGGAGGAGACGTCTGTTTCCTCAGATGTGCCTGCTTCTTTGCCCATTCCGCCTTCAACGAGTGAGCCCGGCTTTTTTCTTACGAGACGCCGCCTGATTTTCATATCTGCTGCCGCTATGTTTCTTTTGTTTGTCGTTCTGGGGGGCTTAATGCTCAATCTGCCTCCTCTGAAGGAAAAGATTTCTCCAACGGATAGGATAAATGTCTATGTTCCTCAGACGACTGCCGAGACGCCGCCGGCGGCTGTTATAAAAGTCAAGGTTATCGGGAATAAGGATAGCAAAAGGTATCATTTACCGGGAATGAAATATTACGATAAGGTTGACGCCTATCATCGTGTTGAGTTTGCTTCCGAAGCGGAGGCTGTCCGGGCGGGGTACTATAAGGCCCGCAGATAATGAGCAGGATCAGGTATCCCTATTTAGATAGCTGCCTGTCCATGTCTTGACGGGAGGAATAGGTAATCTTTTCCTGAATTTTGTGACAAGAGAAAAACGGGATATGAAAAAATTAAACGATCTCATTTTGGCCGGGGCGAAAGAAGGTTTTTCCGATCTCCACATCACTGGAAACCAGCCCCTTGTGTACCGGAATAACGGACTCATCCAGACCGACAAGTCCATCCAGTGGACGTATCAGGAGATTGACAGCCTCGTTAAGGATCTGCTCAGCCCGGTCCACTTGCAGATTCTACGCAGCCGCTGGTCCGTGGATTTTGCATTCACCAGGCAATATGTCCGGGTCCGGATAAATATCTTCAATACTGTCCAGGGACTGAGCTTGGCTATCCGCCTTCTTCCGGGGGCGGTTCCCACTATCGACATGCTGAATCTACACCCGTCTCTTTATCAAATGGGCGAACTCAACGCGGGCCTCGTCTTGATCTGCGGGACAACAGGTTGCGGCAAGACGACCACTATCGCGGCCATTCTTGAGGAGATCAATCGCTCCCGCTCTGCCCATATCATCACGATTGAGGATCCCGTGGAATTCCGTTTTGTCTCGAAGAAGTCGTTCATCCAGCAGCGGGAGGTCGGCGCCCATGTTCCCACCTTCCGGCAGGGGCTCCTCGACGTGCTGCGAGAGGACCCGGACGTGATCGTCGTCGGCGAACTTCGAGAACCGGAAACGATTCGCCTGACCCTCAGTGCGGCCGAATCGGGCCACCTGGTCATCGCCTCCATACATGCCGCACAGGCGGAAGACGCCATCTACCGGATATGCAACTCCTTTCCCCTCGAAGCGCAGGAAGAGATCCGTTTCCAGCTTGCCTCCTCCCTCTCATGGGTTGTCGTTCAACAACTGCTCTATATCGAGCGCCTCCGTTTCCGGGCGCCGCTGCTATCCATTCTACGGGGTACACAATCGGTCAAGGGGCTCATCCGGGAAAATCGTCTTCCCCAGATTGAAAACGCAATGCACACAGGAAAAAAGGACGGAATGTTTACGAAAGAAAGGTATCTGGACGAATACCTGAACCTAAAGAAGACCTTCGTTCTTCCCAGCCAGAGTTTCCGCCCGGCACCGGAGTCGGTCCGGGATGCGGGTTACACCTCCTCCCTGATCGGCAGAGGTGTTCATAACATCCTCACCACTCCGGATGTTTCGTCGCAGAGCGAACGTCAGGAAGGTGAAGCTAAGGCAATGACACCGCAAAAAATATTTTTCCAGGGCATTTCGGACAGTGAACTGGATTACGTCATCGATGGAAATGAAACCCTGGAAGATCTGATCGCCCAATTGGACAAATAGGTTGTTGTTCCATCGCAAGAATAGTGATACTTTATTATTAAAAACATCAATAGTGTTGTAAAAAGACATATTGACAAGGTTATGATATTTTATTATGTTTTTGAGAATTTGGAATCGCTTTTCCGGATGCGGCCGTCTGCACTGGCGGCCGTGCGGATGCACGGGGCTCAACAAGGTTGAATTTATTAATATAAAAGGTTCTACGTGGCTCGACTCAGCGACATCACATCGACGGAAAAGCTCCTCAAACTAATCCGCAGTAAACGGGATGAGGCGCCTCTCCCCTCCGCCACTGATGAACCGGCGCCCAGAAAGAGGGACCGCTTCCGCCTTCCTCTCCCGAAACTGATATCCCTCAAGAAAACGTGTACCGTCGGTATCGACATCGGCCACGACTATCTCAGAATAGTCAGGGCCACCGAAACCTCAGGTGGGCATTGGCGGATCGATGATCGGAGGCGCCTGGCCCTGCCGCGGAATACACCCAGAGATTCCCACGAATTTGGGGCCTTTCTGAAAGCGGCGCTGGCTTCCGTATCCGGTTCCACAAAGCAGTCCGACCTTTGGGCCATCATGTCTGCAGCGCGTGTCGAGGTGCGCCATATCCGCATCCCGATAGTTCCGAAAAAACAGATTTCCAACGCCGTTTACTGGACGGCCAAAAAAGACGCCCCCTTCGACGAAAAAGATACGGTCTTCGATTACGAACTTCAGGGAGAGGTTATCGATCAGGGGATCCGCAAGTTCGCCGTCATGGTTTATACGGCCCCCCGTCGGGAGATCGAAGAGCTCAAGGATCTCTTCTCCCGGATCGGCCACCCCCTTGCGGGAATATCCATCGTCCCTTTTTCCTTACAAAACCTCTTCCGTTCCGGATGGATTACCGTTCGCGAAGAAGCAGCGGCGAGCCTCTTCATCGGGCAGGATTTCTCCCGCATCGACATATATGCCGGAAACAACCTCGTTATGACCCGGGGGATCAAGGCGGGGTTGAACAGCATGGTGGAATCCCTGGTGGACAGCTTCAACGAACGGAAGCAGGATCCGGAAAACTCCCCGCTTACGAACGCGCAGGGCAAGAAGGTCGTCCGGAGCCTCAGTCCGGATTCCCCGCCCCTTCAGGCAAACGACGCCGGATTCGCCCTTACGAAAGAGGATATCTTCGAGATGATCCGGCCCGCCCTGGAACGGCTGGTGCGCCAGGTGGAAAGGACCTTCGAACATTACGCTGTGACCATGCCCGGCGATCGGATTTCCCGGATATTCGTTTCCGGCGCCATGAACGTCTACCAGCCCATCGTTGACTATGTGGGATCGCAGCTTGGCATAACGAGTGAGGTTCTGGATCCCCTAAACGAGCTCGATCCGGCCCCCTGTATGGATACGGAAGACGCCAACTGCATTTCGGAACGGATCGCCTTCGGGCCGGCGCTGGGACTTGCCTTTTCGGGCAACGACCATACGCCGAACCTGATGTACACCTACAAGGACAAAGAAAGGGAGGCCAGCATCACCCGGATCAACATGGCGGTTTTTGCGGTCTTCATAATTGCGGTTTTACTCTGTTCCGGCGTCTTCATCTTTCAAAGCAGCGCGATCGCCCAGAAAAAGAAGATCATTAAAGGGATAGAGACTCGGATGGCCGACCTCGGTCCGACGGTTGATCGGACCGAGCTTACGAAGATGGCGGCCAAGGTCAATCAGCGGCGTCAGTTGTCCAAGATGTATGCGAAACGTTACCTCGGCATGGTTCTAATCAGCGAACTGGTTGAATTGACACCTGTAGACATCCGGTTTATCGATCTGAAAATCAATCTGGGTCCGGTATCGGCGGGCGCCGTTAGTCCGCCTCCGCCCGGGGACACTGCCAAGCCGGCCGGGGAGGCGCCGAAGACGACTCCGGAAGAGGTTATCTTGGAAGGGTTGATCCTTGGGGATCGACAACTGTTTGAGACCAAGCTTGCCGGTTATGTGATGGCCCTGGAGGCCTCGCCCCTTTTCCGCCAGGTGACTATCCAGAAGAACATCGTGGAGCCATTTGTCAAGGGTGAGGCGCTTCATTTCATTCTGAAACTGTCAGTAGAGGCGCAAACCCATGGGTGAAAAGAAACTGGGCCTCAATATTCCACGGCAAAGCATGCTATATATTGCCATGTGCCTGACCGGTGTCCTCATTTTCGTGCTCGGGGGAATCCTCCCGGCCGGCAAGAAGCTTACGGAACTGGATGCAGCGATTGTCGCCAGGAAATACGATATTGAGGAGCAAAAGGCCTTTGCACCGTTCTTCAAATCGCTCAAGATCGATAGTGAGAAGAAGGAATCAGAGGTACTGCCGCTGCCGCCGAAGGGTAAGCTGTCACAGGACAAGCTCGGCACGCTTCCCATAGTGTTCGGCACGGCGGCAAAAATGAGCGGGATGACCCTGGTGTCGGCAAGTCCTCAGCTCAACGCCATGACCGGCGACTCCCAGTTTATTCCGATCAACATCGTGTTGCGGGGAGGGTTCATCGACTTTCGGAAATTTTTGATCCAGCTGGGTGGTATCCCCTATATTCAGCATGTTGAAGAGATCACGATTCAGGAAAAAGCGGACACACGGGAATTTAAGCTGAAGGTCTGGGCCGCCGTCGGCTGAGAAACGGGTTAGGTATGGGAAAACTGGGGAAAAGACAGATGATTATTCTGGGGGTGATGGGGGTAGTCGTCCTTTACGCCGCGTTCGATTTTCTTGTCCCCAAAAAGAAGTTATCCGCAACACCGGACATGACCCAGAAGACCGCGGAGTTGAATACCTTTGTGACTGATCTGACTGCGGGTCTGAGCAAGGACACGACGAAAAATCTGCAAGTACTCATCTTCAGCCGGGCGGAAAAGGAATGGAAGCAGGATCCCTTCCTGGATGCCAAATCCTACCGGGTCTGGAGCAAGGCCCAGGAGCCGGCCAAAGCGGGCGCGGCCGCACCGAAGATCGAATTCGTTTACACCGGGTACCTCGAAGTGAACAAGGAAAGAATTGCTATTATAAACGGTTCGGAATACAAGGCAGGCGACGAGCTTGACGTCAAGGGGTACGTACTGAAAAGCATTTCCCCGGCCAGGGTTGTAATCGAAAACAGGGTAGCCAGAGCAGTTCATAAGGTTCCCCTGCAGGAATAATGGAGGCGTCAATGGGTTACATAACGTATAGATATTCATGGGGAGGCCTTGTATTCGCGCTGCTGGCCGTCCTGCTGACCGTCCTGCTGATCGGTGGCTGCGCCGGCAAGAAGGCCGCCCAGAAAGACCCCTTTTTTGAAAAGTGGAACACGATGGCGGGAAAATCAGCAGGTAATTCCCCCGTGCCAAGGAAAAAGGCATCAGCCCTCGTCCAGGAACTGCTGAAGGAAGCCGGAGAAGCGGACAAGGGACAGGCGGCCAAAATCGTCAGAAGCCTGCCGACGCAGCCGGTCAGCCTGAAAATGCGCCAGGCGGACGTCAAGGCGGTCCTGCGCTCTCTGGCCCGGAGCGTCGATCTGAATATTCTCGTGAAGAACGATATCAAAGGGGAAATGACCATCGATTTCCGCGACGTTCCCTGGGACCAGGTCTTCAACAGCATCCTGAGCACCCAGGGGTTGACCTATGCCTGGGAGGGCGAAATCATCCGGGTCATGACCCTGGAGGATATGGATATCGATCTGAAGCGTCAGACCCAGGAGCAAGGGATACAGAGGGTCGCACCGCTCCGGACCGTCGTCATTCCGATCGATTACGCCAAGCCCAAGGAACTCAAGGAGAACCTCGAATCTTTCCTTACCCGGAACAAGGAGGACAAACCCCGGGGATCGGTCCGCGTCGACGAACACAGCAATTCCCTGATCATCTCGGCGATTCGGGAAGACCTCCTGAAGATGATACCAATTATCGAAAAAATCGACAAGCCGACCCCGCAGATCCAGATCAAGGCGAATATCGTCGAAACGACCAAGGAGACGGCGAGGGAACTCGGAATCCAGTGGGGCGGCAATGGCCAATGGGGAAATTTCAATATCAATCCCGGCGGGTCAACCTCATCGAGTGGCACATATACTCCTGCCTACGGCTCGGCGGGGCTTTCCGGCAATGGTTTCGGCGTCAACTTTCCCGTCTCTGCCGAGGCGGCTGCTGCGGCCGGAGGGCTGGGCTCGCTCGGTATGATGCTCGGGACCCTGGGTGGGAACATACTTGAGGTACAGCTCAATGCCCTGCAGCAGGACAGCAAGCTGAACATCCTTTCCAGTCCTTCGATCACCACCCGCGATAACCAGATGGCCTTCACGGAAAACGGGGAAAAGGTTCCCTACATTACCAATCAAAACTCAGGCGGTACGATCACACAGACGACAATGTTTGAGGACGTCGTGCTTCGTCTGGAAATCACGCCGCACGTCGTTGATGAGCAAACCCTGTCCATGAAGATCCTGGTAAAGAAGGATGAGGTGGATCCTGTCCGGAACGTGCAGGGGAATCCTTATATCATCAAAAAGAAGACCGAGACAAATCTCATGGTCCGTAACGGCGAAACCATCGTCATTTCCGGTCTGACGAAGCAGCGAAACTCGGCCGGCGACACCGGTATCCCCGGCCTGAAAGACGTCCCCGGCCTCGGATATCTCTTCAAGAGTGATTCTCGCAGCGAAAAAATGGAGGAAGTCCTCATCTTCATTACACCGAGGATTCTGCAGCCCTATCAGTCCTTGGCGGCGGCGCCGCCGGCTCCGTCCGCAGTTGCTCCCCCGCAAGCTGATAAGAAGAAGGCGGTTTCCGATGCGGGGGTAAAGCCGAAGGAGACAGAGAAGTCCCCGCAACCATGAAAGAAATTGCCATGGCAAGACGCGAGAACTAAGTTACTTTGGCAGGTCGATCTCAGGTGGCGAGTGTAAATCGTTCCCCACGCCGGAGCGTGGGAACGATCGCTTTGTTATAGGAATATAATAATGCAATACTTCAAGATTCTTAATATGAGCAGGGAACCCTTCTCCAACTCCCCGGAGCCGGAGTTTTTCTATCAGTCATCCCAGCATTTGGGCTGCCTGCAGCAACTTGAGCTTGCCATCCGCCTGCGCCGGGGGTTGAACGTAGTCATGGGCAATGTGGGTACGGGCAAAACAACCCTCTGCCGGGAGTTGATCCTCCGATTCACGGAGACGGAAGACGACCGTAATGAAATCGAAACGTATTTGGTGCTCGATCCCTCTTTCAGCGCCCCTCGTGAATTCCTTTCCATGGTTGCCCTCACCTTTGGACTTGCTGTCGAGGGGGCGGAGAGCGACTGGCAGATCAAGGAAAACATCAAGAACCACCTTTTTCGCAAGGGAGTGGACGAAAAGAAGAACATTGTCCTGATCATAGATGAAGGTCAGAAACTACCCGCTTTCTGCCGGGAGATCCTCCGCGAGTTTCTCAACTATGAAACGAACGAGAACAAACTCGTCCAGATCGTCATCTTTGCCCAGAAGGAATTCCAGGATATCCTCAAGGAACATGTCAATTTTGCCGACCGGGTGAATCAGTATTATCTCCTCGAACCCCTCAGTTTCCGGGAGACAATGGCCATGGTCCGCTTCCGCCTTGTCCGGGCCGGCCGGCCGGCCGACGCTCCACTATTTACTATCTTCGGGTTATGGGAGATCTACCTGGCTACGGGCGGTTATCCGCGCCGGATCATCACCCTTTGCCATCAGACCCTTCTCACGCTGATCATCCAGAACAAGGTAAGGGCGGGATTGTTCCTTGTGCGCTCCGTCTCACGGCGGCTGGCGCCGGATTCGATACGGAAGGGACGCCGGGCTGCCGTCACAGGTCTGACGGCGGTTTTCTTCTTGGCGCTCATCGCCTTCCTGTTCTTTATGCTCGAACCGTTGAACATCTTCCGGCATTCGACGCCCGCCGTTCCGACGACGACTGATCCGGCTAAATCCGCGGTGTCCATCAAACCGGCAGCAATGGCAACTCCTGTCGGTTCGGGCGAGTCATCGTCGGGACATACTCAAGGCAACCTGAAAGTAGGCGCGCCGGTAGTTTCGGTAAAGGAGGCAGCGCCGCCGCCGAAACCTGCTCGTGAAGTGAATGTCCCCAACCGGCTCGGAAGTTTAAAAATACAGAAAGGCGGCACGGTTTATCAGTTGCTGCTGGAGATCTATGGGAAAATGGGGACGGCCCGTTTTCAGGCAGTGGTCCGGGCGAACCCTCACATTGTGAATATGAATCGGGTCCACGCCGGAGAACTGATCGCCTTTCCGGCGGTTCCGGTGGAGGGGGCGCCCTGGCCGCTCGATGTGAAGCGCGTGCGGATTGCCTCCAAGGGAAGCCTCAATGAGGCCTATGGATTCTATAAGGAATATCCTGCCTATATTAAGATGCTGCCGTTATGGACTCCCCGGGAGGGGATGGTGTTTGCCCTGATGCTGAGAAAGGTTTTCGACAGCGACGCCGATGCGCAGAATGCGATCAGGAAGCTCCCGGCTGCCCTGGCGGCAAACGCGAGAATCATGGAAAAGCCGGGAGCGGATGCGGTCTTTTTCGCCAATTGACAAGAAGGTTGTGACCCATGATTGTAAAGAAGCGATTGGGAGAGATGCTTGTCGAGAGCAAGTTGCTGACGGAGGAACAGCTCAAAGCCGCCCTCGCCGAGCACAAGAAGTCCGGCCTGAAGCTGGGTCAGTACTTAACTCGGCAGGGAATAATCAATGAGAACCAGATTATCGATCTGTTGAGCAAACAGCTCAAGATCGAGAAGTACCACCCCGACGCCTATCCCCTCGATATCAGTCTGGCCAACCTGGTCCCGATCGAAACCGCTCAGAAATACCAGGCAGTACCCCTCCGTAAGAAGGGACGGCTCCTGACGGTCGCCATGACCGACCCCCTCGATATCAACGCCTTGGATACTATCGAGATTGCCGCCAACGCCGAGGTGGAACCGGTTGTCTGCACGGAGCGGGAGTTCAACCAGTTGGTCAACGGTATCTATGGGATAAAGTCGGGGGTGGGCGGCCTGCTGGAGACCATGGAGACCGATACGCAAATGGAGGTGGAAAAGGTGGCGGCGGACCAGGCCGCCGAGGAGATCCAGGTCGCCTCCCTCCAGGATATGGCCGGCGAGGCCCCGGTCATTCGTCTGGTCAACTCCATCTTCGCCCAGGCGATCCGGGAGGGGGCGAGCGACGTTCACATCAGCCCCCAGCAGACGCGCATCCAGGTCCGCTTCCGGATCGACGGCAAGCTCCACGAGGTGCCGTCGCCCCCGAAGGCCCTTTCCCTGCCGATTATCGCCCGGATGAAGATCCTTGCCAACATGGACATTACCGTCTCGCGGATCCCGCAGGACGGCCGCTTCACCCTCAGGATGGAGAAACGGGAGATCAACGTCCGCGTCTCCACCATGCCCACCATCTACGGAGAGAACGTCGTAATGCGTCTGTTGGACATGAGTTCCGGCGTCTATTCCCTCGACCGTCTCGGCATGGTCGCGACCGACCGGCAAAAGATCGAGACAATGAGCCGCAAGGCCTACGGCATGATCCTCAGCACCGGACCGACGGGAAGCGGCAAGAGCACGAGCCTGTATTCCATCCTGAATGAACTCAACAGCGTCGATACGAACATCATCACCCTCGAGGATCCCGTCGAATACCGGATTGACAACATTCGCCAGGTGCAGCTCAACCGGAAGGCGGGGATGACCTTCGCGAGCGGCCTCCGTTCCATCCTCCGGCAGGATCCGGACATTATCATGGTGGGAGAGATCCGGGACGCCGAGACGGCGGCGATCGCAATCCAGGCGGCCCAGACGGGACATCGGCTGCTCAGCACCCTGCATACGAACGATGCGGCAGGGGCCATCACCCGCTTTGTGGATATGGGAATCGAACCCTTTCTTGTCTCCTCGGCCCTCCTTGTTTCCTTCGCTCAGCGCCTGATGCGGACCGTCTGTCCCTATTGCAAGGAACCCTATCGGCCTGCGGAGACCGCTCTCGTCGCCTGGGGACTGGACAAGGCGGAGAACCCCAATTTTTCAGCGCGGCGCCGGGTGCTATCAGTGCCTGAATACTGGCTACAAGGGGCGTACGGGCATCTTTGAGGTCCTTGTCAACGATGAAATGATCCAGGAAATGATCCTGGAACGGCATTCTGCACAGGAAATTACCAAGGCGGCAATTGCCGCAGGGAAGCTCCGGACCCTGAAAGACGATGCGTCCGGCAAGGTCCTCCAGGGAATCACGACACTCGAGGAGGCCGCTTCGGCGGTTATGGTGTAACGGCATGGCGAGTTTTTCCTATCAGGGAATAGACGAAAGCGGCATGAAAGTTTCCGGTACGGTTGAGGCCGAATCGGTGGAAATGGCAGAGAACATTCTTCTTTCCAGGGGATATATTCCGTCTAAGGTTACCGCGACGGCAAAGGCGGGAAGCGGTGGATCTTTCTTGTCCAGGATGGGGGAGAGCCTGGCAACGGTGAAGATATCCGACCTGATCCTGTTCACGAAGCAGTTCCGCTCCATGATGCAGGCCGGCGTCCCCATCCTGAGGCTCCTGCAGGTCCTCGAAAATCAGACCCAAGACAAGACGCTTCAAAAGGTAGTCGTCGCGGTCAGTCAGGACATCAAGTCCGGCGCCACACTCCAAAATGCGATGAAAAAACACCCGGCGATCTTTTCACCCCTCTACCTCAGCATGATCAATGCCGGGGAGGTCAGCGGGACGATCCCCGATATCCTCGGGAGGCTCGTCGATATCATCGAACATGAGGCGAAGATCAAATCGGATATCAAATCCGCTCTCCAGTACCCGATGATCGTCCTCATCGCCCTGGCCGTGGCGTTCTTTGTCCTGCTGACCTTCGTTATCCCGAAATTCGCTTCGATCTTCGCCAAGACGGGTCTATCATTGCCGCTCCCCACCAAGATCGCCATGTTGATGTATCAGGGTCTTGCCAATTACTGGTATATAATGCTCGCAGGGATAGTGGGCCTGATCGTCATCCTGCGCCTCTACTTCAAAACCCCCCACGGCCGCTATACCCGCGACGCCTTTTTCCTGAAAATTCCTCTCTTCGGCCCCCTGTTCCAGAAGGCGGCGATGTCCCGGTTTGCCAGTATCTTCGCAATCCTCCAGGCGAGCGGTGTTCCGGTGATGCAGTCCATGGAGATCCTCTCCGGGACGATCGGCAACACCGCGATCTCCCATGAATTCGACCGGGTCCGCGACAAGATTAAGGAAGGACAAGGTATCTCCGGTCCCCTGGGCTCGGCCAAATATTTCACCCCCATGGTCGTGGATATGGTCGCCATCGGTGAGGAGTCCGGAAACATTGAGGACATGCTCCGCCAGATTGCCATCCATTACGATGACGAAGTCGGTTACGCGGTCAAGCGGCTCTCCGATATGATCGGGCCCATCCTCATGGTCGGGCTGGCCGTCGTCGTCGGGTTTTTCGCCTTGGCGATCTACATGCCCATGTGGGATTTGACAAAGATGGCCAAATAATGACCAGAAAAGATATCTACCTGAGCCCCTATATCCTGATTCCGGCGATATTCAGCGGGATCGCGCTGCTGGCCGTCATCATTGCCTATCGGATTATCATGTATGGCCAGCAGCGCGGGATCGATCCCTTCACGACGATGATCTGGCTCGGCATGGTCACGATCGTGGCGACTTTCGCTTGCAGTTACCTGATCCTGTCCATCATCCTCAAACCGATCACAAGATTTATCCGTGCCGCCGAAAAGCTACCCGTGATTACCCAGGTTGCGGAATGGGAACCGAACAAAAAAGGTTCGGAGGATATCGAACACCTCCACCGGGTCCTCGACCAGGTGACTACGGTCCTGGGAAAGATGGAAGCGAGAGAACTGTTTCCCGAGATCATCGGACAGAGCCGGGCCATGCGGGGGATCTTCGGGCAGATCATCAAGGTGGCGCCGACCGATGCAACGGTTATCATCATGGGAGAGAGTGGAACAGGGAAGGAACTGGTTGCGACGAGTCTTTATGAACACAGTTTGCGCAAGGGCAAACCCTTTGTCAAGATCAACTGCGTAGCCATCCCGGAAGGACTCTTGGAGAGCGAACTTTTCGGACACGAGAAAGGGGCCTTCACCGGCGCCGTCGCCCAGAAAAAGGGGAAGTTCGAGATGGCGGACGGCGGGACAATTTTCCTCGATGAAATCGGCGATATGCCGCCGCCGACCCAGGCTAAACTGCTGCGCATTCTTCAGGAGAGGGAATTTGAACGGGTGGGCGGTACGCAGACGATCCGTGTGGATGTCCGCTTCGTTACGGCCACGAACAAAAACCTGCCCGAGCTAATCAAAGCGGGCAAATTTCGGGAGGATCTTTACTACCGTCTGAACGTCTTTGCCCTCACCCTCCCGCCCCTCCGGGAGCGGCGGGAGGACATCCCGTTTCTCATCGATCACTTTCTGGAGAAGTCGAAAAAAGAGCTGGTGATCTCTTCGCGGACGATGCAGGTCCTGCTGGGATACAACTGGCCGGGGAACATCCGGGAACTACAGAACGTCATCGAACGGGCGGCGGTACTGGCAGAAAAAACCATTGAAGCGACCCATCTCCCGGCAGCCCTGACCGGCGAGAAGTATGTCGGGAACGACGGTCAGGGTAATAGACCTCTTGACGAACGGCTGGGGGGGATCGAAAAGGGGATGATCATCGAGGCGTTAAACCGGACCGGGGGCGTCCAGACACGGGCCGCCCAGATGCTCGGCATCAATCCGCGGAGCCTCTGGCACCGGATCAAGAAATACAGAATCGACATTTCCACCCTTAAAAAAGCCACAAAAAATGCAGATGAACCTTCAAATTATGAATAGGGACTTGACATTTTCGAGAAGAACTCTTAAAGAAAAACCGTGGCGTTGTCTTCCTATCGAGAATAGCAATGCTGATCGGTAGCTTACGATGGCATAGCTTTTAAGTCATTACTTCGCTATTTAAGGTGGACATGGTACAATATTTGCTTATCAAGACATAAAGTTTATTCGTTTGAAAGGGGGGGTGAGAATCTTATCCTGAAATGATTCGGCAAAATAAGGATGAAGGAAACAAAATACAATATAGGAGGTTAAAAATGTTAAGGAGTCAAAAAGGTTTTACGTTGATTGAAATCATCGCGGTCCTCGTCATCTTGGGGATTTTGGCGGCGGTGGCGATTCCAAAGTATTTGAGTATGGCAGATGAAGCGCGTATCAAAGCTGCCCAAGGGGCCGTTGCGGAAGTGAAGGGCAGGCTGGCATCGGCACAGGCAAAGTACATGATGCAAAATAGCGGTACAGCGCCAACATCGCCACAGCTATTCAACTATGCCACGTCAGCTAATGGCTATGTCAATGCCACAAACCTGGCCAACGTAGGCACTGACTTCAGTATCATCGTGGCCACTGGAACACCCATTCCCATTACCGTGACGGCGGTCCAAGGTACTACCATAACCAACGTTGCTGGTAATTTCCGAGCAGCGGGTGATCCATAATTATTTGTCGCTTAGCGACCATTATGTAAGTATGAAGAGAGGTGGTCTGCAACCCCCTTTTTGCTTGACGCTCTCGTAACAAAGGTTTCCATGTTCCTTTCACCTTTCCATTTGAGTGGGAGTAATAGGGATACGGTAAGGTGTTTGCGAGGGCGTCAAGCTTTTTTAACCCATCATAACAGGCATGGAAGTAAATGAATCGAGAAGGCTTTACGGTGATCGAGATTATTGCCGTCCTTGTGATCCTGGGTATATTGGCAGCCGTGGGCTTCTCCAGGTACTTAAACTTGGCCGATGAAACGCGAATCAAAGCTGCCCAGGGAGCTATTGCGGAAGTGAAAGGTAGGTTGGCATCGGCACAGGCAAAGTACATGATGCATAATAACGGTATAGCGCCAACATCTCTGCAACTGTACAATTATGCAACCTCGGCCAATGCGTATGTAAACGTCCAGAATCTATCAAATGTCGGTAGTGATTTTGTTGCTACGGTAGCCACCGGAACGCCTATTCCTATTGCCGTGACGGTGGTCCAAGGTACTACCGTCGCTAACGTAACGGGGAACTTCCGGGCAGCGGGTGACCCATAGCAATAGGGATTGATATCTCAAAATCCGGCCTTTACGTTGAAAACTTATGCTGGTTAACTGATTAAATCCGCAGCCAGGTTAGTGGACATGTTAAAGGTTCTTTTAGGGAGTTGACCCTGATGGAGAGAAGATTTCGAAGGGATCGGAAGACAGTAATTGATGATGACGGTCAAACAACGATGCTTGCGCCTTTATGAGGTCATAACCCTCCACCATTATTTCCTGATAACCCTGATATTCCTGTTTTTTTCCATCAGCAGCTATTATTTTATCACCTGGCCCATTATTGGTTACGACACCGATCTCTGGTACCATCTCTCCGGGGGAAGATATTTCTGTGAAAACGGTGCTATTGTCAAGGACGCCTTTTTTTCCTACATCGCACCCCCCAAGTCCTGGTATGATTACTACTGGCTGTTTCAGGTATTCGTTTACAAGGTTTATCACTGGACCGGCTATCAGGGACTGGTTGTCTTGCGGTGTTTTCTCTACCTCCTGACGGCCTTCTTCATTTGTCAATTACTCCTTTTTCGCGGCGAGGATCGGACCAAACAGCTATGGGGTCTGTTCTTCTTCATCTGTTGTTCCCTTGCCCTTATCTATCGTGAATTGCTCGTTCGCCCCCACCTCTTTTCGTATCTTTTCATCGTCCTGTTTATTTATATTCTGGAGCAGAAAAGAGACAAGATCTGGCTCCTGCCCCTGCTGGGTGTCCTGTGGTGCAATATCCACGGTATTGAATATCCTGTCATGGTAATCATTCTTTTTTCTTATCTGGCGGAAATTTCTTATCTGGATTTCAAGAAGGACAGCTCCCGTTACGCCCTTGGTAAGGTCAATAAATGGCTGATAATCCTGACGTTCTATTCCGTATTTATCACCCCCCATATTGTCGAGTTGATTAAAACCCCATTTAATGTCTCTTACGCAAACGCCCTGTATCAGCAACTCTACATTGCGGAACTTATCCCCATCGACTTCAGGTCCATATTTAATTTTTCCATTTTTCCGTTTTTTAATCTGATTGTATCCTGCCAGCATTTTCTTCTCTTGGCCTCCATTGGGTTTTTCCTCCTCTGTCTTTGGAAAAGAAGCCTGCGGATCAGCCATTTCATCCTTTTTTCCTCGTCTTTGGTTCTCCTCGTCAAACATAACCGCTTCATCTATGAATTTCTTCTCCTTTCGCTTCCCTTGGTTCGTCATGGTGTGGGTTTATTGGTTAAAACTAGCGACACAAGATCCGTATCTACCTCGCGAGTGATTCCCGCCCTGATGCTTCTTGTTTTGATTGTCATTCCATGGCTTACTTACACCAGCCAATTCCGTAACCGGCCGGAATATCCATTCTCACAGATGAACCTGCCGACGGGGGTGGCGACGTTTCTGAACAGCATTGATGCAAGCGGTGCCATCCTGAATGAACCAAACACGGGTGGCTATATGCAGTGGGCATTGCACAAAAAATATAAAATATTTATGGATATGCAACTGGCTGTTTTTAATGATCGTGATTTTGCCTTTGCCAACTCGGCATTACACGATGAGCACACCTTACGAATTTTTTGCCGGAAATATGATCCTTCGTTTATTTCCGCTTCCCTGGAAAGGTTCCAATTCAAGGGTTTGATCGAAAAGTTTCCGGAATTCAAACCCGTTTTCTTCGATGACAAAGAGATACTGTATGTAAATACCCGCCATTTCCCCAAAATAGTGGCGGCCTATGAACTGAAAGCTATCGATCCTTTTCGTGTCAATCTCCTTAAGTATGAGCAAGAAAAACCGGACCGCTTAGCCCGTATTCTTGCCGAAGCGATGAAAATGAGGAATGTATATCCGGACGGAATGATGATTAATACCATAATCGCCAATATAATCATCGTCAACAAGGAGTATGAAAAAGCCCTTTCCTATGGAGAAAAGGCAATTGCCCGGTATCCTGACGCCGGTGGAGGTTATGCGATCAAGGGAGATGTCCTGTTTGGCTTGGGATGTTACCGGGAGGCCATTGCAAATTATCGCATGGCCATCGCCACGGAGAAGATCTCCGAAGTAACGGCCAGGAATGTCTATCGCAACATGCACGTATGCCATATCAGACTCAAAGAGTATAAAAAAGCTTATGAGATCCTTACCAAATATATCAATCCGTTCAATTTGGCGTCGGATTACAAGGACATTTACGAATTGGCCATGGCTGCCGCGGCGGCGGGAAAGGTGCGGGACGGCATCAATTATCTGAAAATCGCCGAGATGAAGCTGCCGCCCCATGACGAAGAATATGCAAAAAAGATCAAAGAGAATCTAAAGGTTCTCGATCCCGCCGGGGAAAAGGAGTTCACTCAATGATCCCCGACAGCTTTGTCCCCGTTAAGGATGGATTACGATGAGATTGTCGGTGGTGATTCCCGTATATAATGAGGCGGCTACGATAGAGAAACTGATCGCCGCCGTCTTGAAGGCCCCTTATGACGACAAGGAAATAATCGTTGTTGATGACTTTTCCACCGATGGGACAAGAGATATCTTACATGCTGAGATAGAAGGGAAAGTCAGCCGGGTTATCTATCAACCCTTCAATCAGGGGAAAGGCGCCGCTTTGCGTGCGGGAATCGGGATCGCCACGGGAGATATCGTGATTATCCAGGACGCCGACCTGGAGTACGATCCCGCGGAATATCCCAAGGTAATCCAGCCGATTATTGAAGACAAGGCCGATGTTGTATATGGTTCAAGGTTTATGGGCGGAGAGCCCCACCGGGTGGTCTATTTCTGGCACCAGTTAGGCAATGGCCTGCTTACCATCATTTCCAATATGTTTACCAACCTGACCTTTACAGATATTGAAACATGCTATAAGGCCTTCCGGCGGGAGATCATTCAGGCGATCACCATTGAGGAAGACCGGTTTGGCGTCGAACCGGAAATCACGGCTAAGATCGGTAAAATCAAATGCCGGATCTATGAGGTCGGGATCTCCTATTATGGCCGCACCTATGAAGAGGGTAAAAAGATCAACTGGAAAGACGGTTTTCAGGCCCTCTACTGCATCGTCAAATACAATCTCCTGCGATGAAAGAACCCTTCCTGGAGCCCATTCTGTGCCGCATGAGGATAAAAAAAGTGTTACCGACGATTCGCCGCTACCCGGACTGCCGCCTTCTTGATATCGGCTGCGGGTGGAATTATTGTTTGTTGAAAACGGCGGCGCCCTTTATCGGCAGTGGCGTCGGCATAGATTTCAAGGTTCTGGATACAGAAGGGACGAAGATAAAAACGATGCGCATGGTGCTGGCTGATTCTCTGCCCTTCGAGGCGGAGTCTTTCCATGTCGTTACGATGCTGGCGGTTCTGGAACATCTTGCCGACCCCCTGGGGATGCTGGCGGCCGTAAAACGGGTTCTGAAAAGGGATGGCCGTCTCGTCCTGACGATACCGAGCAGGCTTTCGAGACCGGTCCTGGAATTCCTGGCCTATTACTTGAAAATCGTGGACGCAAAGGAAATCAGGGACCATAAACGGTATTATAATTGCGGGGATATCGAGCACATACTCACTAAAACGGGACTGATCATGGAGGAACACCGGTATTTTCAACTGGGCTTGAACAATTATTGTGTTGCCGTGAAGAAACGGTAACCTGACGACCATTTTTTTACATGCAATTGCGATGAGAAAGATAATGCGATTTAAAACCTGTATCGGCCCCGTGCTGCTTGTGCTGACGGGGACGTACATGCTGCACCTGAGCTGGTTTAAGTGGCCGGATATTTTCATTGATTATGGGAGGGAACTTTATGTGCCCTGGCAGCTCACCCAGGGGAAAGTTCTCTACAGTGATTTGAATCACCTCTATGGTCCCTTATCGCATTATCTGAACGCGCTCCTATTTTACTTCTTCGGTGTGGGTCTTTCCACTTTGGCATATTTCAACATCATCCTCATCGTTCTCCTTGTTTTCCTGATCTTTGCTTTGTTCAATGCGGCCTTTGGGCGTTTTATCGCCACCGTTACAGGTCTTTGTTTTCTCTTTGTTTTTGCCTTTTCCCAATATGTCGGTGTTTCGAACTATAATTTTGTCTGTCCCTATTCTCACGAAATAACCTACGGTATTTTTCTGTTTTTTTTGCTTCTTCACATCTTCCGAAAATATCTGGCAAAGCCGCAAGGAATCGGTGCGGTCCTGATGGGATTTATTGTCGGGCTCATTTTTCTGACCAAGGTTGAAATATTTGTCGCCACTATTACCACGTTTCTGGTAGGGATAATCTTCACCGGCTGGTTGTTGAAACCTCCGGAGTTCCGCAGGCACCTGTTTTTGATGGCAATATCTTTTTTGCTCCCCATCGTGGCATTTTTTATCTATTTCGGTTTACGCATGCCCCTTGCCGACGCCGGTCAAGCCGTCATTGCGTCTTATAAAAGTATTTTCATGGGGCCATTGGTGAACAATATTTTTTATCTGCAAGTATCGGGTTTTAACAACCCCCTGGAAAATATAAAGCGTATGTTCGGACAAGCCGCGGGCTATGTTGTTATGATGACCTTTACCGCCGTGATTTCCTATTTATACGCCCGTATGCACAAGGGACTTTTTAAGTATTTATGGATCGTTACGATTTTTATTCTCGTTTTTTCACTCATACACCTGGGTTATTTAACAATTCCCTGGATGGAAATCGCCAGGCCTTACCCCCTTTTTCTTTTCGCATTCCTCATTTTTTTGATCGCCAGTTTTCTGATGAAACGGGAAGATAAGGCGTTTTTGGTAGAATATATGCCTTTCGCGTTACTGGCTTTGTTCGCGTTATGCTTACTTATAAAAATGATCCTGAATGTTCATATCTATCATTATGGCTTTGCCCTGGCCATGCCCGCTTCTCTTGTCATGGTGGCTGTTTTTCTTTATTATCTCCCCCGCTGGTTTTCCCCATGGGGAAGTAAGGAGGTCGTGACGGTCTTTATGGTCCTGCTCATAATCCTTTCGGTAATTTCGTATCATAATGCCACGAAGCGTATTTATGATTTGAAGAATTATCCGGTCAGTGAAGGGAGAGACCGGTTTTTTACCTTCAACGAACGATTGGCCAATTATGGCCCCGTGGTAAATATGACGCTAAAACAAATCGATCAATTAATGTCTAAAAACGATACTTTTATTGTTTTTCCGGAAGGGGTCATGTTAAATTACCTTTCCAGAAGGGGGAATCCCACAAGATTCTTCGAGTTTACCCCAAATTTTGTCGAAGCCGTCGGGGAGAGGGAAATTATATCCGCGCTGACTGCCGGACGTCCGGGGTTTATTGTCCTCACCGATAAGGATACAACGGAACATGGGGCGCGCTATTTCGGGAAAAACTATGCCTTAAATGTCTATGGGTGGATCGCGGCCAATTATGAGCGACGCCTGCTTATAGGTCCAGAGCCCCTGACCGGAAACGGCTTTGGGATAAGCATCACCAAGAGGAAAGGATGATTGTCGCCCGACACGCCCTGCCTTTCCGGGGTGGTAAAACAGAAGGAGTAGAAAAATTCATGAAAGAATGGTCAAAAAAAAGCGAGTTCAACTCATTTAATTCCTGGAAGGGCCTCCTGTACGCCGACTGGTACCGTGCGGTAGTGAGGGGTGAATTCCTGCCGCCCGTAGAAGCAAGTTTAGATCCTATCCATCAGTGCAACCTTCTTTGTGAACACTGCAATGCCCACCGTTATCTCGTGGATGAACAATTAAAAAAACGGCGGATGGCCGATGACCATCTCTTGAACCTCGTGGCGTTCCTGGGCGCCTGGGGAGTAAAGGCCATATGTTTTGGCGGTGGCGGCGAACCGACGCTCCACACAAAACTCGCCGAAGCCATTGACAGGACAACCGCTGCCGGCATGGAGGCCAGTGTGGCCACGAATGGAACATTATTTAACGATCGACTCATCGATGCCTTATTGTCATGCCGCTGGGTCGGCATTTCCATTGATGCAGCGACGGCGGCTACTTATAAAATAGGCCGGAGCAAAGATCTTTTTTCCACAGCCATTAGCAACATGGCTGCCCTTGTAAAGAAAATTGAAAAGGCCGCAGCCCGTTGTGATGTGGCGTATAAATTTTTGATTTTCGACTATAATGAACATGAGATCTATGACGCTTGCCGCCTGGCAAAAGAAATCGGGGTCCGGGACTTCCATGCCCGTCCGGCTGATTTTTCCCATCAAGGCATGGGCAACAAGAAAAAACCGACCAATTATCACATCAATCTGGTTTCTGAGCAGTTTGAAAAGTGTCATGAATTGGAAGATGAAGATTTCCGGGTTTTTACCGTGATGCACAAATTTGACGACCAGCTGCAGCCCCGGAAAGATTTCAGCAAATGCTATGCCGCGCCCTTGTGTATCCAGTTATGCGCCGATGGGAACGTCTATTTCTGCCCTGATACAAGACATAATGATAAGTTTCTCCTGGGCCGTCACGATCCCGATCCGGAAAAAATATTGGAAATATGGGGAAAGGATCACCACAGAAAACTTGTTTTTGGCGACACTCCGGATATTTGCCGAACGCGCTGCACTTTTGCCCCTTATAATCGGCAATGCGAAGAGCAATTCACAGGTAAAGATCCGATGTGCTGGAGGTTTATTTAATGGAACGGGATGCGGGAGATATTATCGACCGCTGGGCGATCGCCAAATTAAAGGCAGAACGTATCGGCGCTGATGAGAGTAAAAGAGAGTATTACTGGTTTTGCGAGGGGATCAAGGAATTGGAAAGAAAATATCCCCTTGTGGACTGGCAGGACTGCCAGGAAAACATTTTAGCTATCCACGGGAGGATCTGGAACCTCGAGGGTGCCGTGCGCCAGGGGAAACTCGATAACGACCTGCCGGAGGTGGGGCGGCGGGCCATCGAGATCAGAAACTGGAATAAAAAGCGCGTCACCCTCAAGAACGAAATAAACGCTCTGGTTGGCGAAGGATTTCAGGATATCAAGAAAGATCACTGGTCTGAATGAAGAGGGACGGTCTTTGTAGCATCATGAAAATATCATCCATGGAAATGAAGGCCCTGTTGTTTGCCATGCTACGCATTCGCAAGGTGCAGTTGGCCATAGAAGGACGATACCTTGAAAACGAGATGAAAACGCCCATTCATCTCTATATCGGCCAGGAAGGAATAGCGGCGGGGGTTTGCGCTCATCTCGAGGCCCGGGATTATATCAATAGCACGCACCGCAGTCATGGTCATTATCTGGCCAAAGGCGGCGATCTCAGGGCATTGATGGCCGAATTACATGGGAAAGAGACTGGATGTTCCCGAGGAAGGGGCGGGTCCATGCATCTTGTTGACCCCGCCGTCGGACACTATGGCAGTTCGGCCATTGTCGGCGGTGGTTTAGCTATCGGCGTGGGGATGGGGCTGGCCATCAAAATGAAGAAAAGAACCGGAGTCAGCGTGATTTTTTTTGGCGATGGGGCGGCGGACGAGGGGGTGTTTTATGAAAGCGTCAATTTTGCCGTATTAAAAAAATTACCCGTAGTCTTTGTCCTGGAAAATAACCAGTTTTCCGTCTGTTCCCGTGTTTCTGCCCGTCAGCCGGGTGATAATGTCTTTCATAAAATGCCTGCAAAATTGTTATTTACGAGGATTATCGACGGCAACGATGTCCTTGCGGTTTTTAATGTTGCCCGGACAGCGGTGAAACGGGCAAGGAAGGGTCATGGCCCTTCTTTGCTCGAGTGCCGTACATACCGTATTTTGGGTCATTCCGGCTGCAAAGCTCAGGACGCTCCGGGATACCGGTCCCGGGAAGAGGTGTATTTCTGGCAATCTAGGTGCCCCGTGGATTTATTCCGTGCCAAGCTCCGTGCCGACGGGTTGATTACAGAGCATGAACTGGAAGAAATGGGAAAAAAGATAGATGATCAAATTGAGGATGCCTTTGCCTTTGCACGGCAGTCCCCGCTCCCGGCGCCGGAAGCCCTTCCCCTTTATCTTTATAGAGAATAGGAAATATGCCCTGGTCAAAGATAAAACAAGATATCAGTGAACCCCCGTTCTGTGGTGAAGGCGCGGGATGCCCGCGTTTTCTCGGGTATGGCGAAGCCCAGCGGGAGGCCCTGCAACTGGCCTTGGAGCATGACCAACGCGTTTTTGTCATGGGACAGGGTGTTGATGATCCCGATGGCATGTTTGGTGTGACGCGGAATTTGCAGCGGGAATTCGGCTCAGAACGGGTTTTTGATACACCCCTGGCCGAAAGCGCCTTGATGGGGGTGTCCGTAGGCGCCGCCTTGGCCGGCATGCGTCCCGTTTACTTTCACAACCGTCCGGATTTCCTCTTTTTAACCATGGATCAACTGGTCAATCATGCCTCCAAATGGTATTATATGTTTGGCGGGCAGGTAAATGTCCCCCTGGTTGTCTGGGCCTGCATCGGTCGCGGTTGGGGTTCGGGCGCCCAGCATTCCCAGGCGTTGCAGGGACTTTTCATGCATATCCCCGGGTTGAAGCTTCTTATGCCGGGCGCCTGTTACGACGCCAAGGGACTGATGCTTGCCGCCATTGCTGATCCCAACCCCGTGTTGATCATCGATCACCGCTTCAATTTTAAGCTGAAGGGTCCTGTTCCCGCCGGCAGATACGAGACGCCCATCGGGAAGGGCGTAGTCAGAAAAACAGGTACGGACGTAACAATCGTAACGGTTTCTCACCTGGTTACCGACGCCTTCCAGGCAGCCCAGGAACTCGCGGGAACAGGCATCGACGCCGAAGTGATTGACCTCCGCACCCTGAGACCTCTGGATGAAGAAATCATCCTGAATTCCGTCGCCCGGACCGGCCGTCTCGTAATTGCCGATTGTGGTTGGAAGACAGGGGGGATAACGGCAGAAATCGGCGCTCTGATTGCGGAAAAGGGTTTTCCATTCCTCAAATCTCCCATCAAACGGGTGGCCTGTCCGGATTTGCCCACCCCGGCGGCTTCTACTCTGGAGGAGGCCTATTACGTCGGCAAGGAAGACATAAAAAATGCGGTATTGGACGTGATGAGATAAAACGATCTCGGGACTGAGGATAAGGAAATGAAAACAACCCTGCTTGTCTGTACGTTGAATGAAATTGACGGTATGCGTGTGATCATGCCGGAAATCAGTAAGGACTGGTGCGACCAGATCATCATCCTGGATGGGGGATCAACCGATGGCACCATCGAGTATGCCGAAGAGAACGGCTATTTTGTTTATGTCCAGAAAAAAAAGGGTTTCCGCCACGCGTATATCGAAGTCCTGCCCTACGTTACCGGTGATGTCATAATTACTTTCAGTCCCGACGGCAATTCCATAGCGGCGCTGATTCCTGTTCTTATCGAGAAGATGTCCGCCGGTTATGACATGGTTATTGCGTCACGCTATCTTGGCGAGGCAGAAAGTGAAGATGACGATATTATTACGGCTTTTGGAAACTGGTTATTTACGGGAACGGTCAATCTCCTGTTTGGGGCGCAATATACTGATGCCATGGTTATTTTGCGGGCCTATAAAAAACAATTGATCTATGACCTTGATCTGGATAAGGATAAGAGCTATGAATTGCCGGAGAGGCTTTTTAGTACCCGTGTCAGTCTGGAACCACTTCTCTCGGTGCGGGCGGCAAAGCGTAAGCTCAAAGTGACGGAGATTCCCGGACCGGAGCCGCCGCGTATCGGCGGTGAACGGAAACTTCAGATCTGGCGCTGGGGCGCCGCATATTACTTCCAGTTTCTCCGGGAACTATTCATCTGGCGATAAAGAACTGGAAGCAAAAGCAGCGATTCCTGCGGGAATACCGCCCGCAGAGGTGTCTTCGGGCAATATAATGGTGAAAAAGATGGATATTCTGATCATTAAACCGGGTAGTCAGCAACAGGTATATGGCGCCCTGAGTTCATTCAACCTCACGGCCATTGAACCGCCGTTATGGGCCGCATTGCTGGGCGGGTATCTTATCAGTTGCGGATATTCCGTTTTGATTTATGACGCTGAAATTGAACATTGGAGTTATGAAGAAACGGCGGAAAAAATAAAGGAAGTTAATCCGTTACTGGCGATGGTATCAGTATCGGGAAGCAATCCGACGGCGTCAACGATGAATATGACCGGTGCCGAGGAAATTCTAAGATGTCTTCGCGAAATTGCCCCGGAAATCAAGACGGTCCTTCATGGCGTACACCCCTCCGCCCTTCCCGAACGCACCCTCGTTGAGGAGGCCGTTGATTTCGTTTGCCAGGGCGAAGGATTTCATACCCTGCCCGCCCTTATTGACGCCCTAAAAAGCAAGGCAGACAAATTTGCAATCCCCGGTCTCTGGTTCAGAAGGGGTGATAAGATCTGTGCCAATCCCCGGCCCCTGGTGTTTAACGATCTGAATGCCTTGCCGATGCCGGCATGGAATCTCTTGCCAATGAAAAAATATCGGGCTCATAACTGGCATTGTCTTGGCAATATTGAACAAAGGCAACCTTATGGAGTTGTCTATACAAGCTTGGGATGCCCGTTTAAATGCACCTTTTGTTGTATTAACGCTATTTTTGGCAAACCAGGCATCCGGTATCGCCATCCCCGGAATGTGATCGCGGAAATAGATTATCTGGTGGACAATTTCGGCATCCGGAACTTGAAAATCATCGATGAACTCTTTGGCATGAACGAGGCTAGGGTTGGGGAAATTTGTGATTTAATTACCTCACGTCAATATGACCTGAATATTTGGGCCTATGCGCGTATTGATACGATAACCCCGTATATGCTGAAGAAAATGAAGGCGGCAGGCATTAACTGGCTTGCTTACGGCTTTGAATCGGGGAGCAGGAAAGTCCTCCAGGGGGTAAAAAAATCTTACCAGGCAGAACAGTTGGAGGATGCTGTAAAAATGACCAATGCCGAAGGTATCCATATCATCGCTAACTTCATGTTTGGTTTGCCCGATGACGATTACCGTACAATGCAGGAAACATTATGTCTGGCCTTGGAAATTAACGCCGAATGGGGGAACTTTTATACCACGATGGCCTACCCGGGTTCCAGGTTGTATGACGAGGCCCTTGAAAAGGGATGGCAGTTGCCGGATACATGGAATGGTTACTCCCAGTATGCTTATGAGACGCTGCCTTTGGCTGCGGGAAAACTAAGTGCCGGAGAGATCATCGCCTACCGGGATTATGCCTTTGACGTCTATTTCAAGAATCCTTATTATCTGGATAAAATCAGGAGATCCTTCGGCAGGGAAGCGGTCGGTCATATCCAGGAAATGGCGAGGCAAAAACTGGAGAGAAAATACGTCCAAGCCGAGGCGATAAAGAATTCCGCAGGGTCTTGCATTTCCGACTGACGAAAACGACCTCTGTAAACAAGGACGGACCCCTTAATTTGTCAAGACATTGCCGTAATTCAATAAAATATGATGCCGGACCAATCATTTTCCCGAAAGGGCAAATACATCCAAGTATTTATTCTTGCCCTGTTTTTCCGTTCGGTTCATTTTTATCAGATTTATAAGTCACCTCTTTTATCTGCTGATTATGTTCCCGATACGTTAGCTTTCGTAATCATCGCCGAAAAAATCATGGAAGGGAATTTCTTCTTTACGATTCCCATGAACATGAATATCCTCTATTCCCTTTATTTGATTCCCTTCGTGTTATTATTCCAAGACAGTATCGTTGCGGCGGTCGTTGGCCAGTTGATTCTTGATTCCTTATCCGCTGTAATCGTTTATAAACTTGCCGAGCGGATTTTTTCTCCCCGTGAGGGATTGCTGGCCGGCCTGATATATGCAATTTACGCCTCCCTGATCTGGTTTGCCGGGATGCCCCTAGGCGAATCCTTGGTAATTTTTTTCCTCCTTCTCTCCTGCTATTTCCTGATCAAAGCCGTAGATAACCATGACCAGGCTGTTTATTATTATCTCGCCGGAGTTTTGGGCGGCGTGGCCAGCCTTGGCCGTCCGAATATTATTTTTTCTTTCATTCTGGTCGCCTTGGGGATTTTTTTTTACAATCGTCGTGAAAAAAATGATTATCAATCCCCTGGCCGTTATGTTCTGGGACTTGTCCTCCTTCTCCTTCCCTTCAGTCTGAATAATTATTACCTGGAAAAAACCTTTTCCCCTTATCCCGCCAAGGGAGGGTATAACTTTTATGTCGGTAATCATCACGGCGCCAAGGGGACTTATGAATTGATTCCAGGGACATCGAATCGGCCGTATCTTTATATGTATGAAGCCCAGGAGGTTGCCGCAAGGAACCTCCTGAGAAGAGAGGTAAGGGCCAAGGAAGCCGACGCATATTGGTTTAAGCAGGGACTGGAATTTATCAGAGCTTATCCCGTGGAGGCCGGGAAGTTGCTGTTTATAAAAATCCTGCTATTTATGAATAATAAAGAACTGGCGACCAATCTCGACTATGATTTTTGCAGTGGATTTTCATCAATACTTAAATACAACGTAATCCCCCCCGGTATCCTTATGGCTTTGGCAATAATGGGTTTTATTGTAATTCCAAATTATGATAAAAGGGTGGTCTTTCTTAAATTAATGCTCGCCGGGTTGGTTGTCTCAACAGTGGTATTCTTTATTTCAGATCGCTATCGAATCGTTAGCTTGCCCTTTGTCCTCTTACTATCCGCTCGCTATGTTTTCATTTTGTATGAAACAATTTGTCAGAGGGAAAAGATTAAGATACTCCTTGCGTTATTTTTAGTAATTATATTGATGGTAATTACATTCTTGCCTATGAGTGTTTTTAATATCAAAACTGAAAAAACTACCGCGTTTGCCCATGCCCAATACGGTATTTATTTGGGAAATATTAATAAAACTGAAGAAGCTGTATCTGAATTTCAAAAAGCAATAAAATTGAATTATCTTGATCCGGAGCCATATTATCATTTGTCACTGATCTATTATTCACAAAGGAAATATCAGCCTGCGCAAGAATATTTTAATAAGGCAAAGATGCTCAGCGGTACAGTGGATGCGGTCTATGAGCAGTCATTTCCCAAAAGTATAGTTGAAAATAACAAGTAAATTATGTTGTCCCCGGGAGTTGAAGGGCCATTTTCAAAAAATGACGGGGCTCGTCAGTTTGCAAGTGCCTGTTATTGTTAGCTAATGATAATATCGCACGAAAATTTTATCGGTCAATATGTGGCCGCCGGTCATGGAGCGTAACCGGCGGCTTGTGGAAGCCTGCTTTGAAATATTTCGGTTCATGGACCGCTGACGCCTTTTCAATCATATTGACTCGCTCTTAAAAGACCCAAAATCTCTTTGAAGGGGACGAAGAAAGTTCCTTTCTGCGAATGTGTCAATATTATGTAAGGTTGCTTGACGCGGGGGGATTCGTAAAGTTATCAAGGGCCTCCCTGAGATTGTTTATGGAATCATTGACTGACATAATGTCATCTTCGGACCAGTCGGCGATGTCGGAAGTTTCCAGTTTTTCCCGGGTCTTGTCGAGGGATTGGCAGAGGCTCGCGGCTTCTGATAGTTTTTCTCTTTTCTTCCCTCCCCCTTCCTGCTCCTGTTGCAGTTCCTCCTTGTATTTGGTGTAGGCCGTTTTCATGGCGCGTTGCTGTTTCTTACGCGAAATCTCGATCAGCCTGGTCTTGCTGATTTTACGGTCGCCCCGGCAATCGTCCCGAATCTCCTGGGGCAGGCGCATCAGGGAAAGGGAATCGTTTATCGTGGTGCGGGGCTTGCCAATGGCCGACGCTAACTGGTCCGGGGTGTAGTGCTCCTCGTCCATGAGTCTTTTCAATGCTTCCGCCTCTTCCACGCAGGTGAGATCCTGACGCTGGAGGTTCTCGACGAGAGCGATTTCCTCAGCGTTACCCTCGACGCAGATACCGGGAATGGTCAGGACGCCGGCCATCTGGGCGGCCTTGTAGCGGCGCTCACCAGCGACGATGATCAGGTAGGTGCTCTCATCGGTGACGCGAAAGAGGATGGGCTGGATGATGCCGCGGGTCTTAATCGATGCGGCCAGTTCCTCAAGGGCCTGGGGGTCCATTGACTTCCTCGGCTGGCTGGCATCGGGTTTTAGATCGATAATGGACAAATCATACAATTTCCCTTTTTCATAAGCTTGTTGCACCATCGTCATAATCCTCCTTTGCTTTTGGGTAATGTGAGTATAGGGGGAAGGAGATTATATGTCAAGGGAATATGGGATTAGGCAATATTCCTCAGATAAGAGACATTGCGATAATATCAGACACATCCGGCGGCGGATGTCAATGATACCTGATTAATTTCTTCAAGCGGATTTATGACCAGCAGCTTGACCCGACGCAGACTCTGGGCGATTACTACGATACCTATGTGGAGCGGGATATGCGGCAGCTACGGAGCGATACCCGGATTTATCCCGTGTATGATCTGGAAGATATGCTTAACGACATCAAAGATAGTCCCGAATAATCCGGACGCAATGTCGCATAAGTTTTAAAACGGTCGAGTTCAAATCCACCTTTGCACTTCATGATGGCGATTAGTTGTCAATATGGGCGGAGTATGTCGAATATACGTCGACATACTCCGCTGGATTGTGTTATATTATTCCCGTAATCCATGATGTTGAGGGAAATAGAAATGATGGAAGAATTGCGTGCAAAGATCGCGGGAGAGGAGTTTGATTATCATGCTCTTTTGGACGGTTTGCGGAAATACGACCGCCCCCGTGACAAGATCACGTCCCTGCTGAGACAGGGGGCCGTTGTTCGGGTAAAGAAAGGTATTTACGTTTTTGGGGAGAGATACAAGCGGCGCCCCTTCTCTACAGAGGTCCTGGCAAATTTGATATGCGGGCCTTCCTATGTTTCCCTCGATTATGCCTTGCATTACTACGGCCTGATTCCGGAAAGAGTCGAAGCGGTGACGTCGATTACCGTGAGCCGGGGCAGGCGCTTTTTCACCCCTGTCGGCCTTTTCATTTATCACGGCGTTTCCATGAGAGCCTACCCGATCGGGATCGACCAAGTGGAACTCGAAAGCGGACGTTCTTTCCTGATCGCCACTCCGGAAAAGGCGTTGGCGGATAAGATCCAGGCTGACCGGGGAACTGCTATTCGCACCCAGGCGGAAATGAGGGCTTATCTATTGGACAGCCTGCGGATAGATCCCGATGGACTGGGGAGGCTGAATGCGGAGACAATCTCCCTGATTGCTGATCGCTACCGCTCCCGGAAGCTCCGATTGTTGAGCGGACTGGTCCGTAGGGTGAACAGATGACCCCTGAGAAGTTCTTCGCCTTGGCGACGGAAGCGATAGATAAACTGGACGTTAACCAGGCGAGGAAGGAAGTGGAACCTTTCGTGAAAAACCCTGACGCTCTTGAGATCTGGTCAGGGGAGTTCTTTCGGGATGTCGTTGGAAGAATTGTGGTGGTTTAGGAAAAGAAATAATCCCGTTCGGGAATAATATGTCCAATTGCTTCCTCAAAGACATATAATATGCCCGATAGGGAATAATATGCTTGACAGGGGGCAGTTGCTGGTGATATATCCCCGGACGGGAATAAATTCGGGGGTATGATATGAAAACGCTTGTGAGATCCGTTCTCGATATCGGGGCTGCTATCCGGAAGAAAAGAAAGGAAGACGGTCTGACCCTTGTCGATGCGGCGGGTCTCTGCAACGTCAATTACCGGTTCCTTTCGGACCTCGAAAATGGAAAATCCACTGCCCAGCTTGGAAAGGTCCTGCAGGTGCTTCATGCCATCGGCATCGAAATCGAGCTGAAAGACAGGACATGGTCCCATGAGTGAGCAAGAGCCGGTCCTCGACGTCTATCTTCGGAACCATCTGGTCGGCCGCCTCTGGCTTGACGTACGTCGCCGATTTGTTTTCCAGTACGAAAGCGAATGGGTCATGGATCCAAAGGCCACGCCTCTGTCGCTTTCTCTGCCTCTGAGAACAGAACCCTATGCTGACGACAGCGCCCGTCCTTTCTTCGCAAACCTCCTGCCCGAGGGGGAGATCCGCAGATTGATCGCTCAACGGTTTGGCCTCTCGGAGAAAAATGATTTTGCCCTTTTGGAGCAGATCGGGGGGGAATGCGCCGGGGCCGTATCTCTTCTGCTGCCGGGAGCGTTTCCTGATGAAAGCCGCAACTACGAGGAATTGACTGAAGAGGAATTGCACCGGATCATCACCGAACTCCCCCGGAGGCCGCTGCTTGCAGGTGAGAAGGGCATTCGTCTCTCCCTTGCCGGTGCCCAGAGCAAGCTACCGGTCTATATGGAGGGAGACAAAGTATTCATCACCGGAGGAAACAGCCCCAGTACGCACATTCTCAAGCCGCCAATTGCGGGCTTCGAAGGGACTGTCGAAAATGAGGCATTCTGCATGACCCTCGCCGGCAGGGTAGGGATGCCCGTCCCTGCGGTTTTCATAAGGAAACAGTTGGACATACTTCTTGTTGTGGAACGGTACGACCGAAAAGAGGATTCGGGCAGCGGGATACTGCGGCTTCACCAGGAAGATTTCTGCCAGGCCCTCGGAATTCTTCCGGACCAGAAATACGAAAGCGAAGGCGGTCCAAAACTCTCTCAATGTTTCTTGTTGTTGAAGGATAAAAGCACACGTCCGGCGGCCGATCAGCGTAGCCTTCTGTCGTGGGTTATTTTTAACGCGCTAATCGGAAACGCCGACGCTCACGCGAAAAATCTCGCCATTATGTATGCCGAAAAAGGACCTCGCCTTGCGCCGTTCTACGATCTCCTGTGTACGCAAGTTTATCCGGATCTGGCAGAGAAATATGCCATGAAAATCGGCGGGGAGAACAGGCCGGACTGGTTGCAACTCCGTCATTGGGAGCGTCTGGCTGATGAATTGTCACTGAAAAAACGATTTGTCCTGGACATGATCCAAAGAATGACGGGAACGATTGTCATTGAGGCGGAAAAGCTGGCGGAGGATTTCCAGAGAGAGCAGGGTGCCAAAGCGATCATCGAAGAGATCTTGGCGCTGATCAGAAAGCGGGCAGGCAGTATGCCATGACAACCGCCGATCTCTGTCTTCTGCGCTTTCTGCGCCGCAATTCAGAAGAGTAGGGATTATCGGCGGATGCATAGGTGCCATTCATACACAAGCGTTAAGCGGCCGCTGGTTATTGAAAAGGAACGGATCAAATTCGATTAACGTCGGGGAGAACTCTTTGAAACAAATTGTCCATGACTTGTGGCTGAATCATCAGAAGAAAGTACGCTTTGTTCTGGTCGGCGTCTGGAATATAATAGGTAAAAGCAAGAATGGGGTGTTGCCTTGACACTTTACTTGCTGCGTCATTCCGTTATTCCCAGGATCATAAAGTTCATAGGGGCGCTGTCCCGCTATTTTCCCACGCAAAAAAAATAATGAATTTTCTTTGTAATGAGTGTATGAAAACTAGGTAATTCATAGTTTCTCCGAAAGAAATTAGAAGATCGGTAGCAGGAGGGATTCATGGGGGAGGAGTTTCAACTTGCGCAACTGGTGGATACATCCAATTCGGAGGCGACACTCAAAGAAGTACTTTATATCAGTGCCTTGATGGATCCAGATTTTCAGAACGGCCCGTTCATAGATGTTTTTTCTGACATAAAACGACTTTTTAACGGCTGCTATCCCGGTTACCACGCCTGCAATACCGAATACCATGATTTTGATCATACGTGCGCGGTCATGCTGGCCATGTCCCGGCTCATGCATGGCGCCTTCCTTACGGGTCTGCTATTTTCCGGCAGGGAGATCAATATGGGGATAATTGCCGCCCTGATGCATGATACAGGTTACATTCAGGAGCTGGTCGATCATGACGGAACGGGGGCCAAGCATACCTTGACCCATATCGAAAGGAGCGTCGACTTTCTCCGGGACTATTATAAGAAAGATTCCACTTACGACGCCGGCAATATGAAAGATTTTGCCAGCATTCTCCATTGCACGGGGCTGACGGCAAAGGTCATCGAAATGGATTTTTCTTCCGAGAAAATGGTTGTCATCGGAAAGATGCTCGGTACGGCGGATCTTGTCGGACAGATGGCGGGGAGGCTGTATCCCGAAAAACTTCTTTTTCTATATCGAGAATTCGTGGAGGGCGGCGTTTCTCAATTCAAGAGCGAATGGGATCTCCTGCAGCAGACGATCGGTTTTTCCGAGTGGACAAAACAACGCCTTGCCGGGGAATTCGGTGGCGTTGACGGATATATGATCCATCATTTCCGCAACCGGTGGGATATTGACGCAGATCTTTACCGGGAAGGCATTCGGCGGAACATTGATTACATCCGGGATGTCCTTAGCCGGCACCCGGATGATTTCATCGAGTATCTGAGAAGGGGAAGGCTCAACGAAAGAATTTTTGTAAATGGAACCGGATCAGGAAAACGAAGTAATTCTAAACGTCCTTCACGGTAAGCGCGAAGCCTATGCCTTGCTGGTTGATGCCTATCGGACGCAAATTTTCAACCTCGCCTATCGCATGACGGGAAATTATGAAGACGCCTCCGATCTTGCCCAGGAGACGTTCATCCGGGCATATGTCCACTTGCAGAAATTTGACAGGGAGCAGCGATTTTTCACCTGGCTCTTCACCATCGGCCTCAACCTTATCCGCAATCATCTAAAAAAACGGGGGCGCGACCTGTCCCGGGAAAACGTGGTGCGGATCTCATCCGAACCGGGAATCGAGGAGGGCGCTCAAGCGGAGCAGAACCTGATCCAGGCGCAGGAAATCCGCCGTCTGGAAATCTGCCTGCAGAAGCTGCCTGCCGACCTGCGCGAAGCCGTTGTCCTCAGATTTTATCAGGATCTTTCCTTCGAAGAGATAGCAATGATCTCTAACGCCTCCCTGAGTGCCGTCAAGATGCGGGTGTACCGCGGTCTGGAGCAACTGAAGCGATTGATTAATTAGAGCATTATTGCTTGTAACGAGGGTTTCCGCAGCGCTACCCGCACGAATGCAAATATGCCGAAATCGATCCTCCTTGAGAGAGCTTTGAAAATTTGCTTGCTGCCGGAATTCTGGTTTCGGAATGTTGACGCAAAAACATTGACAAGAAAAAGATTTGAAGTTAGTGTTCAAAACAAGACACACTAGTGAGGTGCACTATGAATGTTATTCGAATCAATGTGAGCCTGCCCCAAGCAACCTATAAAGAGCTCACTGAAGAGGTCGAATCCAGAGGGAGAAGCCACTTTATCTGTGAGGCGATCAACAACGCCATCGCGGAAAGACGAAACCGGAGGCTTGCGGTCGAATACCTTGAAGCAGGCCAGGAGATCAAACGGATAAACGCGGATCTGGATGGAACTATTGCCGATGGAATCGATTAAACAGGGAGACGTTTTCTGGGTCAATTTCGATCCTTCGGTGGGTGCTGAAGTCAAGAAAGTCCGCCCTGCTGTCGTAGTTTCGAATGACATCAACAATGAGCATTCCCCCATCATCTCCATCGCTCCCATCACATCTAACGTGACCCGCGTCTACTCGTTTGAAGTCGAAATCACCGCAGGAACATCAAATTTGACTAGCCGGTCCAAAATCATGGTCAACCAGACAAGGGCTGTTGACAAGGCACGGCTGGTCCAATTAATCGGCAGCTTGCCCGCTGTATTGATGGCACAAGTAAAAGTGGCCCTGAAGCTGCATTACAACATCTAGTCGGCGGAGATGTGACTTTGGGCAGGCGAGGTTGTATATAGCAGCAAAGGAGATGTTGCGGATCATGTTCACCGGGGAAGAGGGAAAAAAATGGGAAGATTTCCGTGATCTGACGGAGCTCATGGAGAAGGCCCCCCGCCAGGAGCCTCCGGAAGGCTTCACGGCAATGGTCATGGCGCGGCTCCCGGAAGGGCAGGAGACTGTCCAGGGATTTTCGTTCCGGAGACCGTTTTGGACCCCGGCCTTGGCAACCTACCTGAACCGCAGCCTCCAACTCCCCGTGACGAAGACGGAATGTGCTTTCTACTTCTTCCTGACCGGGTTTTTCTATCTCGTCCTGGGCTTCGTTCTTTTCCTGGGGATGAGAAACCTCTCCGGCGATGTCGCCGGTTCGTCCTGGCTTCGTGTGCAGCCGTTCATCGGGTTTTTTCTCGCCTTCTGGTTTTTCGCCTTCAGCATCCTCCTGCGGGGAAGGTGGCCGGCGAGTTTGACGGCAGCCCGAATCGCCGTTTTCATCTACCTGGAAATCATCTTGGTCAATGGGGCGCTGCCGTTGATAAAATTCGGAAGCCAGTGGTACCTCCTCCCGTTCTGGGGTTTGACCGGGGGCTGCATAATCATCGGGGGGTATCTGGTTCTGGCGCTGCAGGGCAACTTCAATGGGGGAGCACTGAAAATCGCAACCGTCAAGGGGTGAAAGGCGTGAGAAACATTTTACCGGGAACAGATCACCGGGGATTCACCCTGGTGGAGATAATTGCTATCCTGATAATTGTCGGAATCGTCGCGGCTGTCGCCATCAGCAGTGTGATGAGCACCTCGGGGACTGGCAGGATTTCCCAGGAAAGCGTGATCAAGAATCATATCCGCTTTGCCCAGAGCATGGCGATGAAGCGGGTAACGATGACCATACCTGTCTGGGGGATCAAATGCGACGGCGCCGCTTACTGGCTGTTCAGAACCAACCTCCCGGATACGCCGGCTAACCAGATTGTCCTTCCCGACGAAAGCACCGTCCAGGTCTCATTGGCCGACAAAAACATCACGCTGACTGCTTTTACCGTCTTCTTTGACGGCAACGGGAGGCCCTTTACAGCTTATACCAGCGCTACGGTCAACACGCCGGTCAGCGCCGCCAACCCTCTTTCGATAACGGTGGGCTCTCTCCCGGCAGGGAGTTCAGGGACCTTCGCGATTGCCCCCGAGACAGGATTCATCCCATGAGCACGAGCATGTTACGAACACGAAGAGCACTGCAGACATCGCAGGGAGGGTTCACCCTTCTTGAGGTTATCATTGCGATTACGGTAGGGGCGATCGTGGGCGTGGTCTTTCTCTCCTATATGGGAACGCAGTTAAGCCACAGCGGCGACCCTGTCAATCTTTCCCGTGAAGAAGGGATGGCCGAGGCGTGGATGGAGCGTATTCTCTCCGATTATGTCCAGGAAATGAACGGCGCGAGTTATACGACGGCGCTGGCAACCATCTACGGCCGGGATTATACCGCTAACCCCTACAACATGCCCGCCGACGTCACGTTGACCAGAACCTATATAACCTACGATGGGGCGGGAGGCGAGGTCGTTGCCGGCGGCGCCACTACGAATCTGAAGGTGACGGTCAAGGCCAGCGGCTATGCTCTGACCAGCATCCTGACTGCCGAACGGGTCACAAATGGCGATCCGGTCGCCTATTACTGAGAGGCAAGATGAGTATGCGCAGGCGGGAAGCGGGGTTTACCCTCATCGAAATTGTCGTGACACTTGTGCTGGTCGGCATCCTGAGCGTTTTTGCCGGATTGTTCATGACCACCTTCCTCAACGGTTATTTTACGATCAAAAACAATTCCGACGCGGCAATGAAGGCGCAGATGGCCTTGGACAGAATGAGCCTTGAGTTGCAGGATATCAGTCCCGTCTCCACTACCGTTCCCAATCCGATCTCCGTCCTGACACCCAACACCCTGATCACCTATACGAATTCACTGGGCGCCAACAGAACGATCGGCTTCGTCGGGTCCAATATTTATCTCTCTACGCCGGCGAACAATGTCCTCATCGACCATATAGACAGCTTTCAGGTAAACGCCGTATATGGCAACGTCTATAATATCGCTGCCAATGATGTGGCCTATATCGATATCGGCTTTACCGTCAATGGGTATAGTTCCTTCAGTACCCGCATCTTTCCCAGAAACAGAATCCCCCATCCACCGTGATCGCAGCCAGAGGAGTAAACGCCATGAAAAATTACCAACCGTTATCCGGTCATACATCCGCCGTGCCGGCGGGCAGGGGCCAGGAGGGAAGCATTTTAGTCTTTCTGATCGTCCTCATGGTCATTTTCACCATCCTCGGCGTCGGGATGCTTTCCATGTTCGGTTCTTCCCTGCTGAGCGCTTTCTCGCCCAACAGCGCCCGCCGGGCGAATTATCTTGCCGAATCAGGGGTGAGATATACCGTGAGCGAGGTCCGCCATGCGGCGGCCCCGGAAACAGTACTGACCAATAATATTGATGACGGCAGCGTCGCCGGGAAGTGGTTCACCGTGTCTCCCGGCGTCGCGAGATACCAGGTCCGCGCCTATCCTTACTGGAGCAAAATAGCTGCTGGCGCTACCATCCCCGCCGGTGGCAACTTGAACGCCACGGTATCCAATTCCGGTTTTCCTCCCGATTATGCCATTCCGGGGGTGGGAGCGGGGATGGCGTTTCTCAAGGTAGGTACCAACAATCGCACCCGCATCAACAGCGTTGCGATTGCCGCGGATCGGAAAACGGTTACCTATAATCTGGCCTCCGCGGTGACGGTGCAGAACGGCAACTTCGTCAACCTCGCCTTTCCGACGACTAACGCCAGCCAAACGATCACGAAGGGGTCCGTAGCGACGCCGCTCCTGCTCAACAACAACATCAACGCCGTCACCGCTATCCCGCAGAAAAACGGCGAATTCATCGACGATACGACCGGCATGCTTTACAGATATCAGACCGCCCGGCTGGTGGGTTCAACCGTACGACTGGAAGGCATCAACTGGAGCGCCGCCAGCGCCACCGTAGCTTTTCCGGCGAACAGTTATCTGGTCTTTTCCCAGGCGGCGCGCCTCGACGCCACCGGGGAACATCAGCAGATACAGCGAGTCCGGACGGATTACCTGACCCTTTACAGCTCCACATCGCAGTTGCCGCCGCCGGCGAACGTGCCCCCGGCGGATCTGGGGATGACAGACGCCGGAAGTGGTTTTACCAGCGACTTGAGCGCCCTGGACCTTACCATGAGCGGCGACCGGGTAGTCGTCCAGGGCTACATCGCCACGGGCGGCACCCACGCTTACTGGGCCGCTTTCGGACACCTCGGTGAGACTGGATACCGCTTCCCCGATCCGGAAGCGACCACCTGTACAATCGGCTATCATGCGGCGCCCATCTCCACGGCGATCAGCGACAAACTCCGGAATATCTGGATGCAATACCACCAGCTCAACTACGACGTCCAGATCAAGATGGGCTGGGATTTGAATCTGGAATACGCCAACCAGGGCGTCACTTTCCGCTGGCATGAAAACCCGACCTGTGCCGCCGCAGTTACCTGTCCGTCGGAGAATCCTTACTGTTGCTACGAGGGATACGGGTTGAGTTTCATGCGCTTCAATGGGAAAACGACGTGCAGCGGCGATATGATTCCCAATACCGCCAAACCGGGCACCGGCAACGCTCAGGGAGGCAAGTTGGTCCTCGTGCTATGGCAACAGAAGATCAATGCCGCCAACGTGGCTGCCAAGGACTGGATCGCCTACGCCCAACTGGGGGATCCGACCAGTTACCAGAATCCGGCCAGCCAAAGATCACCGGCGGACCCCGATCAGAAGGTCACGGGCAATCAGGGATGGCCGGACGGACGGCTCAACGACAACGCCAGTATTGTTTTGCGGGTGCAGGACAAATTTGTCAACAACGTCCGCTATAACGATATCAAACTGTTTTACGGCGACGCCTCTCCCAACACCTTTGCCAACGACAGCCGGACACGGGACAGCGTGGCCACGAACAAGCAGCGGGCCAGATATTACCCGCAATGGCGGGAAACTGGTCAGCCGGGCGGTACGGAGCCCGTCATCAACCCGAAATGGCCCTCCAACCAGTTCGGTCTGAACGGCGCCAGTATTGCCTACTGGTACAATAACCTGACGACCTATGATTATTTTACCTTGGCCAGCATCGCCCCGACGACATCCTATACCCCCCCTGTGATGCTAGTCTATAACAGTTCACCGCGGACGGGCTTCTCCACGTGGACGCCGCTCACTGACGGCTGTACCATTCGGACCACGGACTTCATCCTGGACTCCTTTTCCTCCGGGCGCAAGGAGGTCGGGCTGTTCGCCATGGGGAACTTAAACGCGGGGGCCGGAACTACCGTCGCCTTCGATGATTTCTACATCCAGGTCCTGGGAGGTAATTAGTTTATGAAGAGATTTCAGATGAAGAGAAACGTCCTTCTGTCCTTGCTGGCGGTGACCATGATCCTGTCGTTCCTCCTGTCTCCTCCTTCCTCCCGGGCCCTCATGGCCCTGCCGGATATCGGCATAAATTATCGGACCATGACGGTGAACAATGCCGCCAAGCTGACGGCGGCGGGCATGCAGGACGCCAATAACGGCGACCGAATCACTATGAGCGTATCCAGGGAGCAGAAACTCATCTTCAAGAATCTCCGGACGAATGAGGAGCTGTCCTATCCACCGGAACGGCCACGACAAAGAACAAGATAGATAGTGCTGTCCAGCTTACCGCCGTCAGCTCAGATACTCCTCAATATTGACCGCGTCGATCTGCTCCGGCTTCAGGAAGCGCTCGGCGTAGCGCAGATAGACTCCCGAGCGCAAAAAAAGATCGAACAGCTCCGGGTCCACATGAGCGTCATTCTTCATGCTGTTCATAATACGTAATGCCTCGGACAGGGTTTTACCGCGCTTATACGGACGATCTGCCGCAGTCAGTGCTTCAAAAATATCTGCAATCGCGATCATCCGCGCCGTCCAGCTCATTTCATCGCGTCGCAAGCGTTTCGGGTATCCACTGCCATCGATCTTTTCATGATGGCCGCCGGCAATTTCCGGCACATGTCGCAAATGTTTTGGAAATGGCAACTGAGAGAGCATGATAATGGTTTGGACGATGTGATCATTGATTATGTAACGCTCTTCTTCAGTCAGGGTTCCCCGGCTGATACTGAGGTTATAGATCTCGCCTCTGTTATGGATGCATTGCGGCACATTCAGCTTGAAGCCCCAGCGGTTATCAGGGAAGATCTGATTATTGATCTGCCGCGGGATGATGTGTTCGGCTTTGTCGGCCAGCAACGGCTCGCGCACCGGTAGCGGCGCTGCCGCGGTAAGCGCCTTGCGGGACTGTTCCTCGTGTGAGAGGCCGATTCGGTCATCGAGGGTTCGGAGCCACGTTCGGGAGGCAATCTGCTCCAGTTGGACGAGTTTCTCCGGCGCCATGAATTCGCCGCCTTCGTTGCAGCGGGCAACAAAGGCAAATTCCTCGTCCAGTACCTGCCATTGCCGTTCGAGTTCCACCCGAAGCGCTGCAGCATGTTCACCATTGGCAAGCCGCTTCCAATAGTCAACTTCAACGTCGCGCTTCAACACCTCGAAGCGCATTCTTATTTCGTGTAAGCGGTCATAAATCGTTTCCAGTTTGGTTGCCTTGTCAACCACATATTCCGGCGTAGTGACTTTGCCGCAATCATGCAACCAGGCGGCGATGTGCAACTCCTCCCATTCATCATCGCTAAGCTCAAAATTACTCAGGGCGCCTTCCTGCGAATCGCAGGCAGCCTCAGCCAGCATCTTGGTCAACTCCGGTACGCGCTGGCAGTGCCCGCCGGTATAGGGTGATTTTGCGTCAATGGCGTTTGCCGTAAGCCTTATCAGCGATTCCAGCAGGTCACGCTGGGCCTTGAGCAGACGTTGATTGTCAATGGCAATTGCCGATACGCCGGATAGCGCCTCGATAAACGACACCAACTCCGGCTTTACCCCTTCATTCCCCTCTGACACTGACGTCGCCGACTTCAGCAGGCACAGCAGGCCGATCAGTTCGCTGTGACGGTTACGCAGGGGGACGGAGATCATGGTGACGACATCATGCCCGAGTCTCGCCAGCAGCGGATCGAGCCCGGCAACCCCGGTTTGGGCGCGCGTAATCCGGACGACCCGGGTCTGTCCCGTACGGGCGGAGGCAATCAACGGGTTAGTCTGATCCGCCTGGTCCAGCTTCAATACCGGTAAATCTAGCGCTGCCGCTGAGGGGGTCAAAAAATATTGGCTAACCGGTGTGAGGGTAATGTCGTCATCCTCCAGAAGATAGATAAAACCGCCGTCAGCCGTTGCGGCATTGCTGGTTTCATTCAACACACGTTCAAATAAACGATCGAACTGACGCTCGGCGGCAAGCGCGGAGCTGATATCGAGAAATTTGCGGATTGCCGAGCGCATCAAATAAATCGCCTGGGCAAGGTGGTGAATTTCCCAGATAAACGATGTTACATCCTTGCCGGTTTCGGAAAAACGGAAGGCGCGAATTTGCCGGGCATCATCGGCAAGCTGCCGCAAGGGCCTGGAAATCATTCGCGACACTATCCAGGCAATCGGTACCATCAGTAATACGATCAGGATCGTAATCAGGGTCGCATTGTTCCGGATCGCCACCGCCTCGGCAAGCAGTTCATCCATGGGTGCGGCAATCGCCATCACGCGTTCAACTTTACCAGTTTGAGGAAACTGAATAACCTCCACCTTCCAGTCACGCCGACCATCGTTAATAATACTGCTGAAATTGCTCGGGCGTTGACGATATTCCGCCATGACCAGTTCAAGAATCGGCACCCCCATCTCGCCCACCTTCGGCAGGCGCAGCTTCCCTTGCCCATTATCCACGACCCGCTGCATCAAATGTTCCGGTTGATCGAAAGCAATTACCTGTTCATTACTGTCGAACCAGACCATGCGTGTCGAGGGCGTTATCTTGCGGGAAAGGAGCAGCCTCGATACATCTCCCATTGTTGCATCCACACCCACCACACTATGGCCGTTTGCACCACGGGTCGCAAATGTCAACCCGAGTTCGCGGGTAGTAAAAAAGATATAAGGGTCGGTGCGAACCAGGCGGCCTTCCCGTACCGCCCGCTGGTACCAGTCGCGGTCGCGAGGATCATACCGATAGTCAGTTCGCGGCGTGCGGCTAATTTCGGTGAGTGAGGCATCGAAGAAAAGATACATTCCCCGCATCGGCTGCCCGGGAACGCGCTCCACACTCTGCACCAGGTAAGCGGCGTCGTCCGGCGCCGTAAATGCCTTCCTCATTGACTCTGTACGCAAAGGGCGTACCAGGAAAAAACTGCCGTCATCATAGGCAACATAGATCGACGCTATCGACTTATGCATCAGCAGTTCCTCGTGAAGATAAGGAAGGCTGAGGAGGCGCTCTTTCAAAGTAGTCGCACCGGTAATTCGCTGGTAGGCAAATACGGAGGTAAGGTTCTGAATTGGCGCATAGCTCAGTTCGACGGTCATCCGCATCTCCACCTCAATCTGATCGAACAGCTTGTCGGCGGAGTCCAGGATCAAGCGGCTATTCTGGGTATGGTTGTACCATCCAAGTGTTGCCCCGGAGATCACAATCAATAAGGAGAAAAGAAACCCGATATGCACATGCAAGGGATAACGCAGTCGTTGCTTGTTGATTTCAGGAAATGGCAAATGCGGCATCAACGACCTCCATAATTATTACCAGCGATAAGTTTTTCCTGACCGAATGCGTCGGCGATTTGCCCAACTCACTCTATCAAAAGGTGGAATCGGGACGGAAGCTCATCCTTCTGTAGAAAAATAGGGCGCTGTCCCTATTTAACTATTTAACTGATGGAACGGGCTTTCAGAAAGACACTCGTGATTTCATGGATTTTCATCCGGATGTCATAGGCGTTGCCCTCCCCCATCCCGGAGGTGGACCAGATGGTCGTGATTTTTTCCGATCCCGACATGCGTCCCCCGGTCTCGCTTTTTGTCACCTCGATGGCGACGGTGTACTGGTAATTCTGCTTTTCCAGCTTTGCCGCCTGGATCGTGGCGTTGAGAACAGGTTTTCCGGTGGTTCTCCGCCACTCCTCTTCCGAAAGGATCTTGATGCCGGCGCTTTCAACTTTTGCGGCGAGTTCCTTAAGAACTTCTTCCCGCCGCAGTCCATCCTTTTCCAGTTCCGGAATCAGTGGTTCAACGACTACCCGAAGTCCTTTCATGCCCCGCATTTCATCACCGTAGATCAGGTTTGTCACGCCGATTTTCATTTGTGTTGTCATATCGAACTTGACGACAAAGAAAATCACCAGTACGAACAAAACAAGGAAAAGCAGCGACCGGTTACTCATGGTTTCCCTCCTTTCCCAGCCGATAGGCGTCGATTACGGAAAAGAGCCAGCAACAGAACATTACCAGTACGATGACGGAGGAATACGGGTCGCCGGATGCGGAGGAGGTTGCGGCGAGATTGGAGACGGCGTTCATATCCAGGGCGCCGCCGGCCTGCATTTTATCGAGGGCCTCTAAGGCGCGGAAAGTCGCCCTCGCAATCAGAACACCCAGGCCGGTCAGAACGAGGACCATCGGAAGGAGCCCCCGCAGGTAACGCTTAAGGTACATCTGTCCCACACCGGGGAAAACCAGGGCCGACAACAGCGCAGCTTTGCTTGACATTTTCATGAACCGCACCTCCTGTATTCATATTGTCCATGATGTTACGCCTCCCCGCCAGCGTGGGAGTGAAAGGGTAGTTGTCTCGTTAAGCATTTATCGGTAGTGCATTATAAGGAGAGCACGCATAAAAAGATCCCCCCAGAAGAGATAGGCAATAGCGGCCAGGGAAAGGAACGGTCCGAAAGGGACGACGTATTTCATATCCTTACCCCGGAGCACCATGAGCGTAATCCCGACAATTGCCGCCGTCAGAGAACTGACGAGAATAATGAAAATCAGGGACTTCCACCCCAGAAAAGCCCCGAGCATGGCCAGGAGTTTAATGTCCCCGCCCCCCATGCCTTCCTGTTTTCGCAGGAAGGCGTACACCGTGGCGCTCAGATAAAGAATGCCCCCGCCCGCCAGAAGCCCCCACAGTGCTTCGTAGAAGGGCAATTTCATCACAAACACCGCCGCGAGAAAAAATATGGGGATTCCCGGCAAGGTTATGATGTCGGGAATGATCTGGTGATCCATGTCGATAAAGGTGATGATAATAAGACAGGAAACGAAGAAAAAAGCCACAAGAAACTTCACACTGAGGCCGTATTTCCAGAAGAGGAACAGGGCCAGCGCCCCCGCAATACCTTCCACCAGCGGGTAACGCCAGGGAATCCGTGTCCCGCAGTCACGGCACTGTCCCCGGAGCAGCAGATAACTCAGGAGCGGAATGTTGTCATAAAAACGAATGGCATGGCCGCAGGCAGGGCAGAAGGAAGGGGGCGTAACGATGGAGCGTTCTTCCGGAAGACGCCAGATACACACGTTTAAAAAACTGCCCACGGCAGCTCCAAAGATAGCTACAAAGACATCCATCCACCAGATCATGTTACCGCTTCCTTAATTTTACCGGCGGTGCATTTAGATTGCCTATATTAGGAAAAGGGGGCGGTTGAATCCCGCCCCCAAGGAATCACTTCTTGTTACTTTGATGTTTTGCGGAAAGCTGTTGACGTCGCAATGACCATGCCCAGCAACATAATCATTTCCGT
>Ga0247841_10001588_pt1 | contig 49932 bp, 48 predicted proteins | sample LaCruzMarch2015__2_FD_192410 | JGI IMG/M metagenome (GOLD analysis project Ga0247841, IMG submission 192410) | Freshwater microbial communities from meromictic Lake La Cruz, Castile-La Mancha, Spain - LaCruzMarch2015_18m | ecosystem: Environmental > Aquatic > Freshwater > Lake | place: Spain... | reverse complement strand
AATGCCAAATACAATATGTTCCATTTAGCCTCCTCCCTGCGTGCGAATGCACGAGAGTATTCAAAATGCAATGCCACGCACAACGAGTTAAAACTCTTTGTGGTTAGTGTAAAATTAGTGAGATCTTAATTAAAAGGTTTCGAAACTAAATCCGAGAGAAATGGGTATAAAATGCCCGAATTATTAAACTGGCGCTGATATCGGATTATTTAATCATATAAATTTACTTTAACGTAAAAAAATTTGAGTTGTTTTTGCACGGAATCCAATAACTCAATTCCGACATCATCAGTGTATAAGGAGCGGTTCGTGATCTGTTTTCAATTTTCAAGTCTGATCTTGTTTTGTTATTTGGTGAAACCAAGTGGAACTCCGGGAGGATTTCCCGTATTAGCATCGATAATTAACTCAATGGTGCCCTTTGGCGCTCTCACTGTGCGGTGTGTTATCAGACTCCCTTTGTTATAGATTTCAATTGTGAGACTATCCCCGGTATATTCCTGTTTCTGGAATGATGCCTGCACGAGACCGTCACTATTCTGTATCATATAGAATTGGTCACCGGAGCCGGATACCATGTGCAGTGACCCTGGATTTCCGATCCATCCAAGGAATGTGCTGTTACACACTACCCGTACCCAGACACCGTTTTGGGGAATTGTTACCTGGGGAAGTGTGGGTGTCTGAGATACGGAGGGAGTCGGGGTGATACTGGGGGCAGCATCCCTAATATCGTTTTTCTTCAGGTATAACGAATAAAATCCCACGCCCCCGGCTATTGCGAGGATGATCATCCCGATCATGATGGCTACAATGAGCGTGTGACTGCGGGAACCTGGCGCAGGAGAAGGAGACGAGGGGGTTTTGGGCGGAATTTCCCCGGCAGGTGGTTCGCCAGCTGTGATAATTTTGGGTTCCGGAGGAGCGATCGTTGTCATTGATGATGCCCCCTCTCTGTGAATTTCCGGCAATACGATGTCTACAGGTAACGGCGAAGATATCGTATCCGGTGATTCAGGTTCGTGTTCCGGAACTGGGGACGAATCGATGACATCCGGTGTTACAGGAATTTGTGCAACCGGTGATACTTCACACGTTTCAGGAGCAATAGCAGATTCGAAATCCGGTTCCCGGGGAGTGGCGGATTCCGGTGATTCAGGTTCGTGTTCCGGAACTGGGGACGAATCGATGACATCCGGTGTTACAGGAATTTGTGCAACCGGTGATACTTCACACGTTTCAGGAGCAATAGCAGATTCGAAATCCGGTTCCCGGGGAGTAGTGGATTCCGGTGATTCAGGTTCGTGTTCCGGAACTGGGGACGAATCGATGACATCCGGTGTTACAGGAATTTGTGCAACTGGGGATTCCTCACCCTCTTCAGTAAAAACCTCCAAAGGATCCGGTTGATGAGGAGTCATGACCTCTCCTGAAGGGACAGGACGTGAAGATACAATTGAGGTGTGGGGGCGGATCATCTCGGGAGCAACCCCCCGGCGGATCGATGGTTGCATTCCTCTCTCCTGATCAGCCATGGGTAAATAGGTGCAGATTGTTTTCTGGTGTGCCAACACGATATGATCCATGAGGTATTTTACCCACCCGTCACATTCCTCCTTTCGATGTTCATGGGACTGCTGGAAGAAAACGAGATCCAGTAGCTGCGTGCTGCCCATGCCGCCCGTATCCGTGAGGGTGAGGGTGATGACCGGATCCCCATTGGAGTTCCAACCCCCCTGCAGCGATAAGATAGTTGCAAACGGGATCATCAGTGGTTCTGCCGTACCATGTGTGCTGTCAACAAGGATGAGACGCCGGGTGGTGAGCACGAGATCGGAAGGGATGGAATTTACACCAATCCGGTCTGTTGTCTGGATAATCGATTCACCGCTGTTCAGGTACAGGGTACCCATTCTCACACCATTCCGTGTGGAATATTCGTTGTCTGGGGTGATATGCTTTTTAGGTGAATAAGAGTTTATACGGTTACCGGAACATTCCGTGGATTGTTGTTGCAGGGTATGGGGGAAAAAAAAGATGATGGGACTGGTACTGCGACGCGGCTTATGACCTGGCGCCTGCACGCCACACACACAATCTGCGCCGCACTACACAATCGAGAGAATTACGCACACGACTACCTGAATTTACAGTGGGATATCTCCCCCAAATATGGAGGATCTTTTTCCTCACCGGATATTATCTCTGTACTGCACCAAAGTTTGCCTGCTCCACTGTCTTTGCATATCGCGCAAGCACACCAGTAAGTGATTTTTTTACCAGTCTCCACGTCTTCTTCCGCGCTTCCAGTGTCTCTGTATCTACCATGAGATCGATCTTTTTCGCGTAAAGGTCGATCGCGATCTGATCATCTTCCTGTACGAGGGCAATCGGCCCCCCCACCGCGGCTTCCGGTGCAACATGCCCGATACAGGGACCGCGTGTACCTCCGGAAAAACGACCATCAGTGATGAGGACTACTTTTGTGTACCCGAGTCCCATAAGTGCAGATGTGGGTGAGAGCATCTCTGGCATCCCGGGTGCCCCGCGTGGCCCTTCATTCCGTATCACGATCACGTCCCCTTCACGGATCTCCCTAAGAAGAATCGCTTTCATTGCCTGCTGCTCACCCTCAAAGACCCGGGCTGGTCCTGTATGTTTCCACATCTCTTTTGGCACTGCGGCACATTTCACTACAGATCCATCGGGAGCAAGCGAACCGGATAAAATCTTGAGACCTCCTGCAGGACTTTCAGGTTTATCGATACTTTTTATAACCGACGGGTTTTTCACGATTGCGTCACGGGAAATTTGCCGGATGCTTTTACCGGAAACTGTGGGACAATCATCAAGATATGAGTCCAGTTGCTTTAGCACTGCGGGAATACCCCCGGCACGGTACAGGGTCTGCATCGAGTGCTGCCCGGCAGGCTGCATATGGCAGATGTGGGGAATGGTGTCTGCGAGCTGGTTAAAATCTTCAAGCGAGAGCGGGATCTCCGCTTCAGTGGCAACAGCCAGGAGATGGAGGACCGTGTTCGTCGATCCCCCGAGTGCCATATCCACGCGGATAGCGTTTTTAAGGCTCTCCTTTGTAATAATATCGCGGGGTCGGGTACTTTTTTTCACGAGTGCAAGTATCGCTTCGCCGCTCTCCCGTGCGATGCGCAGTTTCGCTGCATCGACGGCAGGAATTGCTGCACATCCCGAAAGGGACATGCCCATTGCCTCGGTCATGCATGCCATCGTGTTTGCGGTGTAGAGTCCCTGGCAGCTTCCGCATCCCGGCATTGCACAACACTCCAGTTCACAGAGTTCCTTCTCGCTCATCGTTCCTGCTGCGACTCTTCCGACACCTTCAAAAATATCGATAAGTGAGAGTTCCTTTCCGGACTGGAAACCGGAGAGCATGGGACCCCCGGTGACTATCACCGTCGGAACATTGCACCGTGCGGCTGCCATCAGCATACCCGGAACAATCTTGTCACAGGTTCCAATGCAGACCAGTCCGTCAAACCGGTGAGCTTGTGCCATCAGCTCGATTGAGTCTGCAATATTCTCGCGAGATGGAAGAGAGTACCGCATACCCTCGTGTCCCATAGCAATCCCGTCGCAGATGCCAATAACCCCGAACTCGAATGGCACACCCCCGGCTGCCGCGATGCCTTCCCGCACTTTCTCGGCAAGTTGCCGGAGGTGAACGTGTCCGGGAACAATAGTATTCCATGCATTGGCTATCCCGATAAACGGGAGATCCATCTCGCGATCGGTGACTCCCAATGACCGCAGCAATGCCCGGTTAGGAGCTCGCTGGTAACCTGATTTTACCTCATCACTTCGCATAATCATCGTCATAGAAGATTATATCCCATGATGCATGAAGGTAATGGGTGGAATATCCCATGGACGTGCTTGCCAGCAGCACTTTTGGGTTGTATTCTTGTGGCACGCGGGCATCGTGTCTGTTTTCATGCCATTCTATGCGACTGTCCTGAAAGGGAATCAGAATCGTTTTTTTGTGCACTTGCCGGATATTATTCCTGAAAATTCACCGCTGCATCAACGAACAGGTCAGCAAATTTTTTTGAAAAATATGTATGCGTATAACTGCCAATCGCATTCAGCGTCAAAAGACCATCTTTTCCGTCATCGATCCCTTTTCCTCTCGATAACCTGAATGCATACCGTGCATCGCGATCAGGGATTACCCGTGAGTAATGGAATTCATGACCGCTGATGTTACGGACTGGAGAAAGATATGATCCTGTCCCAACACTCTTGCCCAGTACATATCCAAGTGCCTGGATCTTTTTTGTCATTTCTGACTGCGCAGGAAGCACTCCGCACATCCGGTAGGTCTTTTCTGCGGTGATCTCCCCGGTGAGATAGATGAGTCCCCCGCATTCCGCATAGACAGGCATACCGCGGTCAACTGCATTTTTCAACCCTGTTGTGCAGGGAGATGATTCGAGTTCCGGGAGGTGGAGTTCAGGATATCCTCCCCCAAGATATACCGCATCGACATCCGGTAACCGATCGGCTATAGGACTGAAGAACACCAGGTTCGCACCACAGGAGCGGAGACGATCAAAATTATCCTGGTAGTAAAAACAGAATGCCGGGTCCATTGCCACCCCGATAGTTGTACGAACGGATGAACCGGTTTTTGGTTCTGCCGTGATTTGCAGGTCTGGCGCCGACTTGGAGGTCACAATTATTGCATCCAGATCGCAATATTCCTCGATTACCTTTCCGGCATCGCTCATTGATCCAGATTCATGCGCCATAAAAAGACCGAGATGACGGCTTGCGACCGTGATGTCCTCACGTTTTTGGATCCACCCGAACGATGGAACAGGAAGCGATGATTCGATCATCCGTTTGTGCCGGTCACTTCCCAGCTTGTTGAAAATCACCCCGGCAAGAGGGATCGTGGGATCAAATTCAGAAAACCCTTTGAGTAGTGCATGAGCACTGCGTGACATCCCATGTGCATCAACAACGAGAATCACCGGTGCCTGCAGGAGCCGTGCTACATGGGCAGTGCTTGCCAGATCTGAGCCGTCCACCCCATCGTACAGCCCCATAACGCCTTCAATAACGGCAATGTCTGCACCTTCACACGCGCGAGTGAAGGTATCGGTAACGCCGTCTTCGCCCATCATGAATGGATCAAGATTGCGGGAGTGCCGATGGCAGATCCGGGTATGATGGGAAGGATCGATGAAATCGGGACCGATCTTGAACGGCTGGACGATCATTTTCCGTGCGGCAAGTGCCCCCATGATGCCGCTTGCGATCGTTGTTTTCCCGCACCCGCTATGTGTTCCAGCGATCACGATGCGCGGGATCTTCATATATGACCACCAGGACCCCTGTTATCAGGAAAAATGACGGCTTCAAGCAGGCTGACCGTGATATGAATGCCGCTCTCTTTACCATATGCCTCAACACGCTGATTCACACGTTGAACCATACTTTCCGTTGTCATGATCAGGGAATCCTCCCCTAACAGAGCCTTAAGGATGCATTTATCAATAACGCCATACGTAAAATCCAGCCGGATTTGGGAATTTTCAGCACACTGCTTTGCCCGGGTTCCCATAGCGCCAACCGATATACCCGGTTGCCGGGATAACCACGTCGATAAATAATCCCGGCTCTCCTGATCAACATTGCAGACTGTAATCATTCCGGGCCGGATATGGCAGCAGGTATTTTCAAACATCATTTCGATGCTGTGCATCATATCCAGAACCGTCCTTGGTTTTTTTCCCTGCAAGGGTAAACCGCGTTTTTCCAATTCCATGTGCAATTCCAGAAGGGTTGGGATGGACAGGTGCGCCTTACGGACGAATTCGGGGTTACCGAAAGCCACTTCGGGAATATCTTCCCGCAGGATTTCTCCCTTGAGCATCAGTATTGCGCGGTCTGCCCACGGGTATGCCAGTTCAACATCATGAGTGGAGATGATCACGGTTTTTCCTTCATTGTTCAGTTCATCTAATAGTTCCATAATATCTTCCGAACCAGCTGGATCAAGACCGCTTGTGGGCTCATCAAACACAAGCATATCCGGATCCATTGCAAGCACCCCGGCAATTGCGACCCGTTTTTTCTCTCCACTGGAGAGTTGGTGGGGAGGACGGCGTTCAAAACCATCAAGACCCACCTGTTGGAGTGCCAGGGTTACCGCATTTTTTACTTCGTTTTCGGTATATCTAAGGTTGGTCGGGCCAAATGCAACATCCTGGTACACTGTTGGTGCAATGATCTGGCGATCTGGGTTCTGGAGCACAAAACCCACACGTTTGCGCAGTATCCGAAGAGATTTATTATCATACTGTATTGGCTGGTTGTCAAAAAACATTATCCCTGAATCCGGGCGGATCATGCCGTTAAACATCGAAAGGAGTGTTGATTTCCCTGCGCCATTCGGTCCGACAAGGGCGATCTTCTCCCGTCTGCGAATATGAAAGCTGATCCCGCCGATCGCTTCCATGCCTCTCGGGTAGCGATACCGGATATCCCGTGCTTCAAGAATAATGCTGCTCATGCTCTGCGCCCTACATAAGTGTAATGCCCTCTGAAAAAATCACAACTGTAAATGATATGGAAAGAAATGCACACAAGGCTACCAGAGGGATATATTCAACCGGTCGGGTTTCACCCATGATGGCAAATTTCCCATCATAACAACGTGCATCCATGGCGCGAATTAAATCTTCCCCCGAGTTCCAGCTCGCAATAAATGCTGCACCACACAGGGATGAAAAAGAGTGTATGGATTCATGCCATGTGGAATATCCCAGGCGCATTACTTGTGCGTTATAAATCTGGAGAACCTGGTCAAGAATAATAAAGATGGTGCGGTAGATAATCATCATTAAGTCAAGCACTATTTCCGGAACCCTGCACTGGCGAAAAACAGTAAAAATATCGGTCATGGGTGTTGTGAGAGATATAAAGCATACTGCTGACATCCCGCCAATAACCCGGAAGAAGACAAACATGCCCTGGTTTATGCTTTCCCGTGTAATGGACAGCGAGAACGAGGGGAGGATATCCCATCGCCAGAATATATCGTGTCCGCCGGAAATGAGGATGATGCCGGCAACACTCATAACCGCAAACCAGATGGGTACAATAAAAAGTTCTGCATAGGTTTTTGCATCCACCCGCGCAAGAAAGAGAATTGCACCCGTGAGAACAAGCGCAATAAAAAGTGGGGGAATATAACTCGTTGAGATGAGGCAAAGGAGGATTGCGCCAAGCCCGGTTATAAGTTTAAGGTATGTGTTAACCTCCCGGAGACCGTTCTTCTGGGCAATATCTTCCAGAAGTTCCTCAAACATAGATAGTATTCTCGCTTATTACCGATTATGCTTTATTCTTCTGCCCTATCCAGAAACCGAATACGCCCCCGACAAGAATCCCGCCAACTGCTGCCTGGAGGGCAAAAAGGCAGGCTTCAATTTCATTGCTTGGCGGCTTCCACTGGGGAATTAATGGTTGGAAATTTTCTTTTAGTGTACCGGAAAGTTCTGCGATAAGTCCCGAACCGGCATTGTCAGAACCGGCAAATTCCGCCCCGCTCATGGTCGAATTCGTATACAGGAATAATATGCAGAATGTTCCGATCGCAAGTGCGGTCAGAATTTCGAGCGTGTACTTGTAAGCCATCAGGTATTACTCCGTGCCGCATTGATCTTTTCTTCAGAAAATATTTTCAGTTTGATTAGGATATCGGGTTTGAGTGCCACGATATATTTGAAAACGAGTGCAAGGACAATGCCTTCGACAATGGCAAGGGGAACCTGAGTAATAGCAAATATTCCCATGAACAGGATAAATGAGCTCACTATCCCCCCAGTTTCTGCCGGGTATGCCAGCGCCAGTTCAAGCGAGGTTGTCACATACGTAAACATATCGGCAAGAGCGGTTACCAGAAATACCGTTATGTAGATATTTACGAAAGTGTCCCGAAGCAACCGGTATATGGCATAACCGACTAACGGTCCAACGACTCCCATCGAGACAATATTGGCTCCGAGAACCGAAAGCCCGCCATGGGCAAGGAACAGGCTCTGGAACAGGAGCACGATTGCGCACACAACTGAAGTGATCCATGGCCCGAATGATATGGTCGAGAGCCCGGTTCCGGTAGGGTGCGAACAACTGCCGGTAACTGAAGGGAGTTTTAAGGCTGACAGGATAAAGATGAACCCTCCGGTCACTCCGAGCAAAGGGAGCGCTTCCCGGTCAGAAGCAAGGACTTTTTTTAACTGATATATTCCGAGCATGAGGCACGGCAGTGCGATAATCCACCAAATCAAACACCATTGCCAAGGTAAGAATCCTTCCATTATGTGCATCATATCACCTTTGAAATCTGATTAGGTGGTAAACAAATTTACTTGCGTTAATTCTATTTTTTTTGTAAAATAGTCTTATCCAGATCGATATTTATAGTTACTGATTGTTGTATTCATAGCCAAACCCCGGAAAAAACCCGTGTATCCACATTCAGATTTTCCTCATTTAAAAACAGAATTAAATAACAAAGACAACAATATCCATCAATAATGAAGATGCATACGATTTTAATCGGGGCGGCAATCCTTTTAATCCTGGTGTTAACCGCTGCCGGTTGTATTGCACCTCCAACGGGCATTGGTGCCCCATCAAAAACGGTCAGCAGTATTTATAATCCTCTTCAACCCGCTACAACCCCCACAACGACACAAAGTTATGTAACTGAAGTGACGCCGTTTGAAACCGGTATTCCACTCGGAGTTGAACCCATAACCACACAGGGATACTCTGTTTTTCCGATCCCCAGTCCGGTTCCTGAAGATCTGACTTGTCTCATATATACGAAAAGCCAGATCTATGCTTATAACGGTTCGGCATTTTCGTTTAACCTTAAAAATCCCCCCATGTTCATTGAATATTCTGTTGTTCCAAAGTATGTTACAGTACATAAGGTCGTTTCACCGCGAACTGGATCAAAAGCCGAACAAATCATTACGTATACAGATGTCAGCCCCAATTCATGGTTTGTAGTAACAGTCCGTAACAAAATCACAGGTGAAATTTATCTTCAGGATGGATTTGGACCTGGGATTGGATATAGCAAGTATCTTGATGCATATCTCAAAGTGCTGAACCGTGATGACTTGCTGGTAGAATTCAAAGGTAACCAGATCACTGCAACTGCAAAGGTATGGGTAAAACCATTGGATAATTTTGATAATATACAGGATCTTACGTTTACCGAATGCAGATTCTTTGACGTTACCCGCAATTCCTTAAAAATGCCTACAGCAACCCCGACACCTACCGTGAACTCGGCATTAACACGGACACCCACCCCGGTGCCGAGATTTTAATGAAAGGACACCTTTTTTTTAATCGTAAAAAGCGGTCTTTAAGTACACACACGTACCGGAACTGACGGTATCAACTCTCTAAAAAACCGGTCAAATATTTAAGCGATGAAAGCAACTAAAGTAAGGCAGGCAATCATTCAAAAACAAGTCCCGGTGGGGTAGTGGACATCCTAGAAGATTGCGGATCTTTTGACCCGGGTTCAAGTCCCGGCCGGGGCGTACCCCTTTTTAAGTCCAAATCTTGTTACAAATTGGTTTTTCTGTTTTCGTTCTGTCGTCATTTCTATTTGTGACCCGAGTGATTTAATATCCAGAACAGTAATTATTCCTGTCACGAGCGATGAACATAAGGTCAGGGTGATTTATTATGGATGAAATTGAGGCGGGTTTTGAAAAAATAATGCAGAAGATCGAAGAGATGAAAAAGAAGGACCGTGTGCTGTCAGAAAAGGTAAAAAAGCACGAGGGGGAACTCCTTGGGCGTATGACAGCATCTGCGATCCCGGTTGTAAAATCCGTCGGGCTTAACCTGTTAAAAATCGGAAAGCAGGATTCCAAAAACGAACTCTACGATGCCAATTACTACCTGGAAAAGATGATTATTCTGGGAAAAGCAGAGCAGCCCGATGCGTTTCGCCCGGACAATCCCGCAAAAAAGGTGACCGATCAGTTCTGCGTTCTATCAGAAAAAGGAAAACTCTACGAGCTGATGTACAGTTCTGACGGGTTTATTACGGATTCCTATCTAAATTCTATTGATCCGAAAACGGCAATAGACGTGTATGGTCATGATGTCGTGCTCATGCTCTACACAGCAATGCACGATTACATGAAATCAGAACAGGATCTTATTGAAGCGCTCGAAAAGGTTGTGGCATATATCTTTGCCAAAACACCCTGATTTGATCTGAAAATGGCGCCGCCATTTTCCGTCGAATAGGAGGAAATGGTTACACATTCCCCCCTTCCAAGAATGAACCGTGCGACGTTCCCCGCACTTATGTACGTTCTGGTGCTCCACCCCGATGCGCATCGGAAAAAGAAATAGAAATGATGCCCTATGAAGATCACGCGACTCTACACCGGACCGGACAACCACTCATATTTTGAGGATCTAGAGATACCTCTCGAATCGAAAGGACCCTTGGGATCTTTTACCGAGCCTATCGGTGCAAAGGCGGTATTTTTCCGGGAGATCCCGCCGGGGTACGAGTACCCGTGGCACAACGTGGTTTGCCGGGAGTACGTGGTGACGCTCGACGGGCAAGCCGAGATCGAAGTGGGCAGCGGAGAGAAGCGGAGGTTTGGCAGGGGGGATGTGCTTCTCGCGGAGGATCTGACCGGGAAAGGGCACCGCACCCGGGCGATCGGCAGGAAACCCTGGCGGCAGATCTTTGTGACGCTGCCGTGAAGTGCCGGGGCTGATGCTGCTACAGGGATCCACGGATGCCGACGAGATCCGGATTGCGCCCGAGATGAACCCGAACGTTTCGGAGAAGGCGGGTATCAACCCGGAACCGGTGGCGACGTGGTTCACCCGACGGGGCTGGAACGCGACATGGGGCACGGGCGGAAGCCCCGAGTTGTTGCGCAGTAATTTAAAAACCGGCATCCCCACGATGGTAGAATGGATGGACTGGGGCGGGCACTGGGTTGTTGTTGTGGGTAACGAAACGCAGGGCAACGAAATCATCTGGGATGATGTGATCATCTTTGCCGATTCTGTTGATAGCCATGATGACCGGGTGGATGGGATCCCCGGCTTCAATTACGGGGAGTTCGACGAGATGTGGTTTGACGTCCATTACTTCCCGGAGCATATGCGGGACAGGGCATACGTCGTTGCGGTGCCGGAACGCATATCGCCATAAGGGGGTATCCAATAACCGACGGGTGATCCGGATCACCGGTACATGAAATAAAACATCCCAGAGATTTGCGATCACATGTTCGACGGCTGAAAATCTCGAATGCAATTTTCATGTCAATCGCCGATGAGCCGACCCCAGTACAAAAATACGGGCATAAAAATGCCGGAAGCCATTTTCAAATAAACAATACGATTAATAACTCATGGGGATTCCAATCAGGTACAAACGATCTTGGACTGGTGGTTAAATGAGAAAAGGATTAAACCGGCTCCTGGTGATGTGGAAGCCAAACCGGAAGTGGCTGTTTTTATCAATCATGCTAACGATTGGCGGTGCGATCGGCACGCTCGCCATCCCCGCACTGTCGCAGACGCTGATCAACGAAGGCATCATCGGAGATAATCTCTCCATGGTAATTCATTACGGCGGTTACATGCTGATTTTCACCCTTGCTGCCGCCGCATGCCAGATCGTCAACACCATGATTGCGGTCAGGTTTTCGGAGAGGACTGCCGATTACCTCAGGACACAGGCATATGACCGGATCCAAACCCTCTCGTTTGGCAACCTCGACCGCATGCGTCCCTCTGATCTCCTCGTCCGGCTGACAAATGACATCCAGAACATCAAGATCGCCATCCAGCAGGGCATCTTAAACCTCCCGCTCGTGCCCATTATGCTCATCATCACCCTGCTCCTCGTTGCCGTGCGGTCACCGGCACTGATCTGGCTCATGGTCGTACTGCTTATCGTTTTCTCCGCACTGCTTGGCATATATCTCTGGCTTGTGCTGCCGGTTTTTGGCGTGCGGCAGGAGAGGTATGACGCGATGAGCGGCACCCTGCAGGAAAATATGTCGGGAGTCCGCGTGGTCAAGGCGTTCGTGCGCCAGAAGTACGAGAACGAGCGATTTTCCTTAGTTGCAAGCCAGGTGCGGGCAGCTTCTTTGCGTGCCCAGACCTATATTGCCGTCCTGATCCCAACGATGCTCTTTACCGTCAACCTCGCGCTCGCTGCCATCTTCTACACCGGAGGAATCGCGGTGCTCGAAGGAACGGGTTTTTCCATAGGGGAGGTGATTGCGTCTGTCCAGTACATGTTCCTCCTCATCATGCCTTTTATGATCCTCGGGACGGTGCTCCCGGCAATCTCCGCAGCACGCCCCTCTTTAAACCGGATCTTTGAACTCCTCGATACGCCATCAGATGTAAAAGACAGCGATCACCCCGCGAGTGTCGATCCGGCGTCAGTGAAAGGTCGGCTTGTCTTTGACCATGTCAGCTTCGGGTATATAGGCTCTGATAAAAAACCCGGACCGCTGGTCCTGCATGACATCAGTTTTTCCACGGAACCGGGAGAGACGATCGGTTTCTTAGGTCCCACGGGTTGTGGGAAATCGACGCTCATGCATCTTGTCCCGCGGTTTTATGATGTCACCTCGGGAAAGATCACCATCGATGGGACTGATGTACGGGAGATCCCGCAGCACACGTTGCGGGGAATCGTCGGGTGCTGCCTCCAGCAGCCCAACCTCTTCTCAGGTACTATCCGCGACAACCTCCTGTTTGCGACAGAAAACCCGTCAGAAGAGAACATTATCGCCGCTGCAACGGACGCGGATGCCGACGGGTTTATCCGGAATATCCCAAGGCAGTATGATGATTCTGTTGCACGGCACGGGTCGAACTTCTCCGGCGGTCAGCGGCAACGCCTTGCGATCGCCCGGACGCTTGCAGCAGACCCGAAGATCCTGATCCTCGATGATAGTACGAGTGCCTGCGATGTGGCAACCGAAGCCCGGATCCAGGATGCGATCAACCGGAGGTTTTCCGGGGCAACAAAACTCCTGGTCGCACAACGGATCAGCACCGTGATCTCTGCGGATCGTATCATCCTTTTGGAAAATGGCAGGATCATTGCGACCGGGCGCCACGAGGAACTGCTCAGGACAAGCCCGCAGTATAAGGAGATTTTCGATTCCCAGCTCGGTAAAGGGATCCTGGGGGGTGTAGCAACATGAGAGGCACGCAGGTTCATACGGACGAAGATACCCTGCCGCCGATGATCCCGACCTTAAAACGGTTCATGAGATACATGGCTCCCCATAAGGTGAAGCTTGCCATGGTTATCATCCTCATGGCAGTCTTTGCCCTGCTTGAAGCGGTCTTCTCTCTTTTGATGGGGACTGCGACAAACATCATCTCAAAAGGGCCCGGGCCGGTTGGACCTTTATACCAGGTCATCATCTGGCTGGTGGCAGGAGGTTTTATCATATGGATCTCGGGAGCAATCTCTCAGAAACTGCTCTCGGACATATCTCAGGAAGCCTTGTACCAGCTCCGCATCGATCTCGTCGCCCACATCCAGACGATGTCTTTAGACTTCTTTGACCGTCGCCCGATCGGAGAACTGATGAGCAGGGTGACCAATGACACTCAGGTGATCGAGCAGTTTATCAGCATCGGGTCGCTCCAGACCGGACAAGCCGTGATGACGATCATCATCACCAGCATAGTCATGCTGCTCGTCAACTCATCCTTAACAATCCTGTCCTATATTGTTGTTCTCGCGCTGGTCGGGGTCTCGTGGCTGATTACAAAATCTTCGGGTCAGGCATTTGTGCTGCTGCAGGAAAAGACCGGGGACTTAAACGGGTTTGCCGAGGAGTGGATCTCTGGCGCAAAGACGGTTATCGCATGCCGACAGCAGGATGCAGCGTCCCGGCGGTTCTCTGACATGAGCCGTAAGGTCGCTGATATTGGGGAAAAAGCCCAGTTCTCCGCGCTCATCAGCCAGCAGGTATCGACTATCTTTACCACAGTTGTGATCGTCACCCTCCTCCTTCTCGGGGGTATTATGGTGATGAACGGGATGGCAGAGATCGGAACCCTGATTGCGTTCATCGCGTTCTCGTTTGCCCTCTTAAACGCCTTTACTACCATCTTCTCCTCGTATGCCCAGATCCTGAATGCGGTCGTGGGTGCTTCACGGGTCTTCGAAGTGATAGATCAAAAGCCCCTTGTGGGTGACCGAAAAGGTGCTCCTGCGATGCCGGCGGTTGCCGGGGATGTCGTCTTTGACCACGTGGACTTCTCATATATTGCAGGACGGCGGGTCCTTGTGGACAATACCTTTCATGCCGCACCCGGGCAGGTCTTTGGTCTCTGCGGACCGACCGGCGCCGGCAAGAGCACGATCATCAACATCCTGACCCGGTACTATGATATTGAGAACGGGGCGATCCGCGTCGATAATAACGACGTGCGGGAAGTACAGCAGGACACGCTCCGGGTCCAGATTGCTCAAGTGCTGCAGGAACCATTCCTGTTCTCCGATACCATCATGGCAAACCTGAAGTACGCACGGGAAGGGGCGACAGATGATGAGTGCACCGGAGCAGCACGGCAGGCGAACGCCCATGAATTCATCATGCAGCAGCCTGACGGGTATAATAATGTGCTCGTGGACGGGGGTGCAAACCTCTCGCAGGGTCAGCGCCAGATGCTGACGATTGCACGGGCGATCGTCGCAAATCCCCGGATGCTCATCCTCGATGAAGCGACGAGCAACGTGGATACCCGCACAGAGAAACTCATCCAGGAAGGGTTGCTTGCGCTCCAGAAGGACAAGACATCGTTCATCATCGCCCACCGGCTCTCAACGATCCAGCATGCCGACCAGATCCTTGTCATCGACAAAGGGGCGATCATCGAACGTGGCTCGCACAAAGAGCTGATGAAAAAGAAAGGGTTCTACTTCGATCTGTACATGAGCCAGTTCCGTGGGAAACTGGAAGGGATCGTCGGGGTGTAATGACAGGAACCTCATGAGGGGGAACGTAAATTCTCATTGGGGGGAGAGCTGCAAGGCGGGTTATAGTGCCAAATTTTCTCATCCCCATTCCATGCCTTTATCACCAAAGCAGATCGAGATTGGAAGCATGACAAAAAAAGTGATGAAACTGGTTGACGAATCAACAGGACTCATGGAATGCCTTGTGTGCGGTGCAAAGCATAACGCGGTCATAAAACCCGGCGCTGATGGGAAATACCTGCCTGAGAACTGGGAGTGCGTCAACAAGTGCAAATTAATCCGGGATGATGACAAAAAACCTAAAAAGAAATAATCCGGTTTATTTTTTTGAATGATGCGCATGCACGAATGGAGACTACAAGGATGATGCATACGGGATATCCTGTTCAATGAGGACTTGTCTGGGCAGAGCCATAAAATACGGGTGATCGGCAAAGAAATTTTTAAATTTTTTTAACCCGGTATCCAACCGGCATAATACCCCCCGCTGCCAAATCTTCTAAAACAGGAGCCAGATAAAAATGAAAATCGTCGCCATCCACGGAAGTCCCCACACGATCCGGAGCAACACACGAAAACTTGCCGGATTTGTACTCGAAGGAGCCGCAGAAGCCGGGGCAGAAACCGGGATGATCGACCTCTGCGATTTCCGGGTCACGCCCTGCACAGCCTGCGAGGGCTGCTCGTTCAATGGGATCTGCGTGTACGAGGACGATGTCCCGGCTATTGTTGAGCGGTTGAAGGAAGCGGACGGGATCGTGTTTGCATCACCGGTGTACATCGACAATGTTTCCGGTCAGATGAAGGTGTTCTTTGACCGGCTCGCAGATGCCATCCATTACCAGCTGCTGGATGGAAAATACGGCTGCTCGGTTGCGACCACGCACACCTCCGGTGGGGACGAGGTGGTGGCGTACCAGAACCATGTCCTGAATTATCTTGGCGTGATCTCTGTGGGAGGCATCAGTGTTGCAACGGGTGGGAACACAGAAACCGTTGATGGGGAGGAGGCTTCCGCACGGGCGCTCGGGAAGAAACTCGTTGAAGCGATCAAGAATGGCTTTTCCGATCCAGAACAGGAAGAAGAGATCACCGGCAACCGGGAATTTTTCCGGGATATCGTCATCGCGAACCGGGATTTCCGCACGGAAGATTACGAGCGGTGGGTCCGGCTGGGATGGATTCGATGACTTCCCGGAATGGATGCTTACGAGTTCCGCTGAAATAAACGCACCCGTAATGGAAAAACAATCACAAAAAAACGGGCCTGAAGGGATTTGAACCCTTGACCTGCGGATTAAGAGTCCGCCGCTATGCCGAACTAAGCTACAGACCCACTTAGACTTAATAATGTGGTTGATGAAGCTGAATAAAGGTTTTGGGAAAACGTCGTTTGGAATTGCTTAATACATGGGAGCAGTACATTTCTTGTAATATGCCTGACACCGCCGCGTTTGAGTCGGCAGAACCGATAAAATACTGTATTTTCGGGTGCGGAACAACCGGCTACAACATTATCCTGGAGCTCGCAAAAGAGAACGAGCGCGTGATTGTGGTCGATAAAGACGAATCCCGCATCCGTCACCTCCGCGACCAGAAGTTTGACGCGTATGTGCGGGACCTGACTTCTTCCGATATGCTCATAGGGCTTCCCCCATTCGAGATTGCGTTTGTGATGACAGGCGATGCGGATGCAAACCTTGCCGCTGTTCTCACGATCCGAAAACGCTATCCTCTCGTGCAGGTAATCGCACGGGCGATTGATCCGGTCTCGAGCAACACGCTCACAGCGGCAGGTGCTGAATTCGTCATCTACCCGCAGGAGGTCTTTGCACGGGCGGCGATCCACCAGATCAAAAAGCAGCATGCAAGCCAGATCTCCCAGAGGCTTTTTTCGCTCCTCGCAGGCTGGGACGGGATCTTCGGCATCATCACCCATAAAAACCCGGACCCGGATGCGATCGCAAGTGCGATGGCGCTTGCCGAGATTGCGAGACATGCCAATCCAAAGACGCTGAGTATTCGGATTTTTTATGAAGGGAACATCGGGCACCAGGAGAACCGGACATTCGTTAATTTGCTCGACATCAAGATGGAGCACCTGACGGCAGAAGCGCTCCAGAAGTGCACCTACCTCGCGCTCGTTGACTGTTCTGCCCCCGGTGCCAACAACGACGTCCCGCCCCAGACAAAGATCAACATCATCATCGACCACCACAAGGAGGGAAAACATATGGCGTCGCAGGGTACGTTTCTGGATATCCGCCCCGGAGTGGGAGCGACCGCGAGCATCCTCACCCAGTACCTGCAGGAGCTCGACATCCCGGTCGACAAACGGGTGGCAACCGCACTCCTCTACGGTATCAGGACCGATACGAAGGACTTCAAGCGTAACGTGACGCCGCAGGATCTCAACTATGCAGGCTTCCTCCTGCCTCTCACGGACGCTGACCTGTTGGACAAGATCATGTCGCCTTCCATGTCACAGGAAACCCTTGACGTGATGGGAAAAGCAATCCAGTACCGGAAGATCCAGAGCGGGTATCTCTTCTCAAACGTAGGTTACGTGATGAACCGGGATGCACTCCCGCAGGCAGCAGATCTCCTCATCACACTCGAAGGCGTGAACACGGTACTCGTGTACGGCATCACCGACACCGAGATCGTGATCTCGGCACGGAACCGCGACATACGGCTGCACATCGGCAATGCACTCTCTGAGGCATTTTCGGCGATTGGAGATGCGGGTGGTCACCCCAATATGGCGGCTGCCACCATCCCGCTTCACTATTTCGGGACCGTGGAAAAAAAAGAGGATCTCCTGAATTTTGTTATCGAGCCGATCCTGCTGAAGTTCAAGAACCTCGTCGGGCTGGAGAACGAGGAAAAGAAGAATGAACTTTAGCCAATGGGAGCCCCACTACCGTGAGATCCTCGAATATTTCGGGTTTTCGCGGGAAGCTGATGAGAATGCTGCACGGCTGCTCGCATCGCTCATCACCCGCGATGATCGTTGTGCACTTGAAACACTCACTCAGGGAAAAGAAGTAACAGTCTGCGGCAATGCCCCGTGCCTGGAGAACGATCTCGTATCGATCAAAGGCAACGGTGTGGTCTTCGCCGCGGATGCTGCTGCGGAGATCCTCATGGAAAACGGTATCCGCCCTGCCGCAGTCTTTACCGATCTGGATGGTGCAACCGCTCGCCTTCTGGACATGAACGCTGCAGGCACGGTCGTGGTTGTCCATGCGCATGGCGACAACATGCCGCTTTTAAAACACTGGGTGCCGAAACTCAAAGGACCCGTTGTTGCAACCACGCAGAGCGCTCCTCTCCCGCACGTGCACAATTTTGGCGGTTTTTCGGATGGCGACCGTGCGGTTTTTGCTGCTGATGAACTGGGTGCACGTGCGATAACAATCATCGGATTTGACCTTGACGATAAAAATGTTGATCCGGTGAAACGCGGAAAACTCGTATGGGCGCGAAAACTCCTCGCCCTGATCGGCTATGCCTGCTGATGCGTTTATTATCGACGGGTACGTGGACGAACCTGCCTGTCTTGGCGTGCCCCCCTATATCTCGCCCTACATCCGCACCGTTGCCGGCGCGCTTGTCAGTCACGGGTTTTCGGTGCGGTATCTCACCATCGACCAGCTCCGTTCGGGCCCGGAATGGATCAATAAGATCTCCCGTGCCCACCTGCTTGTCATGATCGCGGGCGTTACGGTGCCGGGAAAATATCTTGGGGGAACTCCTGCCACCCTCACCGAGATCCAGCAGGTGGGGCACATGAGCCGTGGATCACAGAAACTGATCGGAGGTCCGATTGGCTTTGGCTATGCACCGGAGGGGGGGCAGAGGGCAGTCCGGCAGGTGATCAGCGGTTTCGATGCACTGCTCGAAGGGGAACCGTCAGCCGCTCTTGATAACTACATAAACGGTGAAAGACCAGGGGGCGTACTCGATTATGCCCGCACTGACCCGTGGAGTGTGGCGGGAAGCGGGATCATCACGCAGCACCCGGATTACCCGTACGTGATGTGCGAACTGGAAACCGCCCGGGGGTGCTCCCACGGTGCATCGGGCGGCTGCTCGTTCTGCACCGAACCGTTCTATGGTCAGCCAAAGTACCGGAGTATTGAGGGGATTGCCACAGAGGTTGCAGCACTCCATTCCCATGGCGCCCGGCATTTCCGCGTCGGCAGGCAACCGGACATCCTTGCATACGGGGCAGGAGCCGGTGAATACCCGGCACCCCGTCCTGCCCTGCTTGAAGAACTCTTCTCGGAGATACGTGTGGCAGCACCGGATCTAAAGACGCTCCACATCGACAACACGAACCCGGCAACCATCGCACGGCACGAAGAAGAGAGCCGCGAAGCGTTGCAGGCGATTATCCGGCACCACACCCCCGGGGACGTCGCCGCGTTTGGCATGGAGACTGCTGATCCTGCAGTTGTCGCACAAAACAACTTAAAAGCCTTGCCTGACGAGGTGTTCCGGGCGATACAGGTTGTTTGTGAAGAGGGCGGGCAGCGGAGAGCCAACGTGCCCGAACTGCTCCCGGGTTTAAACTTCGTCTGCGGGCTTGCAGGTGAGACCGAGCAGACGTACGAGAGAAACGAACAGTTCCTCGTCCGTGTACGGGATGCCGGGCTTATGGTCCGGCGCGTGAACATCCGGCAGGTAATGCCATTTCCTGGTACACCTGCATACACGGATAACACCCTGGGGAAGCACGAGCAACGGTTCAGGGCGTTTAAGGAATTTGTGCGGACAAAAATTGATCTCCCCATGCTCCAGCGGGTGTTCCCGCTGGGCACCGTGCTGCATGATGTGCATATCGAAGTCACAGGAGATCTGTCGTTCGGGCGGCAACTGGGCTCGTACCCGATTCTTGTCGGCATCCCGGTAAGGCTTGAAAAACGAAGCGTGATCGATGCCGTTGTCGTGGACTGGGGTATGCGATCCGTCACGGCATTGCCGGCGCCTGTTCTGATCAACACACTCCCGGCATCAGCGATCAGATGGTTGCCCGGTATCGGTAAGAAAAGAGTGGCGGCAGTGATTGCAAAACGCCCGTTTGCCGGGATCGATGCGTACCGGAAGGTGGCAGGGAGTTCGGTACTGGACGGGCTGATGAGATTTGGATAATCCGGGTTTACCGTGGCTACCCATCAGAGATGAAATTTGGGAAAAACGTAAATGATTCCCTCAAGTGACACGAGCAAATGACACCAGGAAAATGGCTCCAATCCGTTTTCACATTAACTCCTGATGAACCATAATGACGGCGCTGGGCATACAGACATGAAAAACGCGAAGCGGTTTTCATATAAAAAAACCAAACCATTACAATCTGATAATGTCAAACTGACTAGAACGATAAGGATACGCACCAAGGATCGGGGAGTAACATCGTGAAACTATCAACACGGGGCTGGTTTGCACTTACAATCCTCTTTAGCCTGTCGGTCATCATCATCATATTCGCAACAACCTTCAATGCAGAAACGATTGGCTACATTCTTTCGTTTAATCTCTTATTCCTGGGACTTGCCATCGTGTTCCGCTTCCTTGCGCTGGTGCTCTGGGGTGTAAGGATTCAGCTGATGTCCGGTTCACTTGGATACCGGGTAAAACTCCCTTACTGCGTGAACATGGTGCTTGCCGGGCTGCTTGCCGGCACCATCACTCCCGGGCAGGTGGGAGGAGAACCGGTCAGGGTGCACGAACTCTACCGCGCAGGGGTCAAGGTTGGGGATGCCACGGCAGTTGTTATCATGGAACGGGTGCTTGATGGAATAATTCTGACCGTTATGTGGATTATTGTCATGACCATGATGACCCAGTTTATCTGGAGTACTTTTAGTCCTGCCCTGATCATCCTTGTAGTTATCGCATGGCTCTTCATGATCAGTTTCCTCCTTATTCCGGTTTTCGCCATCAGGTATCCGGTAAAAACAAAATCTTTCCTGATGAGGCTGGTCAACTGGCTGGGTCCACGGCTCTTCAGGTCGTCTGCCTCAAATCAGGAGATAACCGAAAGGGCAGACCGTGAGATCGATAATTTATTCGAGAGTATGACCCGGTTTACCGGAACTGCCCGGAAAGGAATGCTCACCGGGGGAATCGTAACAGGATTGTTCTGGATCAGTGAATTTCTGGTCGCTTCGGTGATTATGATGGGTCTGGGTCTTAGTCCATATATTCTGGAATCCTTTTTCTTCCAGATCTTGATTTCACTCATTATGATGATTCCGCTTACGCCCGGGTCATCTGGTGTCACCGAGCTCTCCACATCATCGCTGTATGCACTGATCATTCCCTCGGGAATGATTGGTATCTTCGTTCTCCTGTGGCGGTTTGTTACGTTCTACCTGAATATCATTCTCGGTGCCATTGCAGGTATTGCCATTTTCAAACGGGAGATCGGGTACCAGAAAATCGAGGAAGAACAGCAGAAAGCAGGATGAACGACCGGTGCTGTTCTCCCGGTTACACGACCATTATTTTTACGGGACTGCGAGAACCAGTCAACCCATTCCTGCCCGTCTGTAACCCCCATCAGATCTTTTTGGTTCATCCCACGAAAGACCAGAGGGGGTAGGAATCTTGATTCTATCAGAGGAACTATACTCAGGGAATGGATGCGGTCCGGGCAAAAGAATTACGGGATTTTCTCTGCAGTCCCCTGTTTGGATTCGATGACGTGAGTGAAGAGGCACTACTCCTGTATGACCAGGCACTCACGCACAGTTCCTGGGCGAGTGAGAAGAAGCAGACTGGAATTGTGTGCAAGGATTACGAGCAGCTGGAATTTCTGGGCGATTGCATCCTCGACTTCATCATCGCAGAAGAACTCTATTCATCGTTCCAGAACCGTGCCCGAAAACTTCACGAGCGTTTCCCGGACAAGACCGATGAGTCGCTCCTCACCGATATGCTGCACGATATCACCAACGGCAAAAAGATCGCGGAGATTGTGGTCTCAAACCGGATCTTTGAAGGGTGCATCCGCATAGGGGCCGGTCAGGAACTCAATGATTCCATCAGAGCCGGTGCATTCGAGGCGTTCATCGCGGCAGTCTATTACCATAAGGGGATCGCCGGGACGCAACACCTTGTTCACCGGTTGTTCAGGATGCAGATCGAGAGTGCCGAACCGATCGTCAGCTGGAAGAACAAGCTCCAGGAATGCGTCCAGAAGAAGTTCCAGCCACCAGATGTTCGTACCATTCTCCGGTATCACGAGCCGATCATGGACGGCGGGAGTGCACAACTCTGTGTGAGGGTCAGTGTCAATGGGAAGTTCTGGGGAGAAGGGCGTGCAGACTGCAAGAGAGATGCCGAGATTGAAGCAGCAAAGAATGCGTATGAAACCCATTGCACCAACAAGAGTTGCCAATAATTCCGGAGTCCCGCTCACGATTGGTATCCGGGATCTGGTGAGTGCCCCCCTGATCTGAATCCCTGGTGACGTTCCAACACAATCCGGTTATCAGGTCAAACAAACCCCGTATATCCAAACATTTGTGAAACTGGTTGCACACCAGTCATGAATTAACAAGTTTTACCGGAAAGAATCAACTGAAAAAAAGTTACTGGTATTCCGGCGGCTGTACCTGTTTTGGGAGCCCGCCTTTGAAGTGCTGCTGGATCTTGTCGTAGTATGTCCGCAGGTTGTCGTTCATCGTCGGGTGCACTTTCTTTATTGCTTCATCGAAGTGCTGTTGGGTAACGGTGGACGCACCTTCACGAAGAGCCAGCATTCCTGCTTCACGGCAGAGCGCTTCGAGATCTGATCCAACAAACCCCTCTGTCTGCTGCGCGAGTGTGGTTGCAAGACGGTCCCGTGCCGGATCGGGAAAAACCAGATTCTTCTCGTTCAGCATCTCGATAAGCCGTTGCCGTCGTATTCCTCTTGTATACCCGGATCTGCCACCCGCTGCCGGTGCGATCACTTCACTCATCTCTTTTACCGTGACGGTTTTGTCTCTCCCGAGTTTTTCGATCAGTTCTCCGAGGGTATCTTCGCTGTAGCCTTCGGTTAATCTGACAATCTCTTCGAACGCTGACCCTTCGAGCGGCATAAACCGGGTGTGAATCGTAATGATCTTTTTCCGGTCGGGAAGACCTGGTTCACCGATATACACAAGCCGGTCAAACCTTCCTGCCCGCAGGAGTGCGGGATCGACAATGTCCGGGCGGTTTGTCGCACCCATAACAACGACATCCTTGAGTTCCACGAGACCGTCCATCTCGGTCAGAATTTGATTAAGTACATTATCACTCACATGAGAGTCAGAAGATCTACCCCGTTCCGGGGCGAGTGCGTCGATCTCGTCAAAGAAGATGATCGAAGGTGCGACCTGCCGGGCTTTCTTGAAGATCTCGCGAACCGCACGTTCACTCTCGCCAACCCATTTTGAGAGGAGCTGCGGTCCCCGGACCGGAATGAAGTTTGCCCCGCTCTCGCTTGCCACCGCCTTTGCGATCAGCGTCTTGCCCGTCCCCGGCGGACCGTAGAGAAGAACTCCACGCGGGGGCTCAATACCGAGGTCTTCAAATTTCTGCCGGTGTGTCAGGGGATACTCAATCGCTTCCCGGATTTCGACTTTAGCCGATTCCAGCCCGCCGACCATCTCCCATTTTACGTGCGAGACCTCGAGCATCACCTCGCGCATCGCGCTCGGACCGACATCACGCAGGGCACTACGGAAGTCACTGCCAAAAACGTGGAGCTTGTCAAGGGTTTCCTGGTCGATCTCTTCCTTTTCAAGGTCAAGATCCGGGAGATACCGGCGCAGGGCACGAATCGCCGCTTCCCGGGCAAGTGCCATAAGGTCTGCACCCACAAACCCGTGCGTCTGCTGGGAGAGAACTTCGAGATTCACGTCTTCGGCAAGCGGCATACCCCGGCTATGGATCTTGAGGATCTCGATCCGGTCCGGTTCGCTTGGCACACCGATCTCGATCTCCCGGTCAAACCTGCCCGGGCGGCGCAGCGCTGCATCGATCGCATCGACACGGTTTGTCGCACCGATCACCACAACCTGCCCGCGTTCCTGGAGCCCGTCCATCATGGTCAGGAGCTGGGCAACGACACGGCGCTCGACCTCTCCTGTAACTTCCTCGCGACGCGGGGCAATCGAATCCAGTTCATCGATAAAGATAATTGACGGGGCGTTCTCCCGAGCTTCTTCAAAGACTTCGCGGAGGCGCTGCTCGCTCTCCCCGTAATATTTCGAGATCACTTCCGGCCCGGCAATCGAGATGAAGTGTGCCCCACTCTCGCTTGCCACCGCTTTTGCAATCAGTGTTTTACCAGTCCCCGGCGGACCAAAGAGGAGCACTCCATTAGGCGGTTCAATTCCCAGTTTCTGGAAGAGCTCCGGGTGGCGCAGGGGGAGCTCGATGGTCTCACGAAGCCGCTGCAGCTCGTCTTTTAACCCGCCGATATCCTCGTATGAGATCCGCTTCACACCTTCGAATCCCGCGGCGGGTTTGTCTGAAAACTCGATCGCGGTGTTCTTCGTGATGATAACTGCCTCTTCGGGTTCGATCTCCACCACTTTGAATGCGACGATCTGCGGCTGGATGAAGGGGAGACCCAGCATGATCGGGATTGAATCATTCTTTACTACAGGAAAATCGATGAGCCCGTTTATTACATGCGGATTATTTGCTACCGGTATCTTTTTTGGGAGGTCTTCGGGCGGGGCAAGCACCACGCGTTTTGCCTCAATCTCATCTGATATGGTCGATATTTTGACTGTATCACCTATTGCAACCCCGGCGTTCTGCCGGGTGAAATTATCTATCCGTATCTTTCTCTGGTTCCAGTCCTCAACAAGCGCACGCCAGACCTTTGCCACCGTCCGGCGCTTCCCCTCGATGACCACAAGGTCACCCGGGGAGATCTTTAAAAGGAGCATCGTTTCGGGATCGAGCCGCGCTTTCCCGCCTCCCTGATCCCCGGGATATGCGGAATCCACCCTCAATTGCACTTCAGGCATTACCTTAAAGGTCATATACGCAGGGATTTATAGGTACTGTAAATGCGCATCCTGATTTTCAATCCGTTCCACGGCGCAGCAGGCGACATGATCACGGGCGCACTGCTCGATTGCGGAGCCAACGCGGAATGCGTCCGGAATGCGATGCAAGCCGTTGTTTTTGAACCGACGATCAGTCGCGTGTCACGGTGCGGGATCTCCGCAGTCAAAGTCGAGACACATGCTCCCCGGGCTCACCGCACCATACACGAGGTCATGCAGCGGCTCGACGCTGCCGCCCCGTGTGTGCCAGAAGAAGCGCTCGCGATGGCAAAGCGGGTCTTTCTCCGGATCAACACTGCCGAAGAGCAGGTGCATGGAGAGCACGCACACTTTCATGAAGTCGGAGCTGACGATGCAATTGCGGATGTGATCGGTGCCTGCACTGCCCTCTCCACACTGAAAGTTGAGGGGGTTGCTGTGCTCCCCATCGCTCTCGGTCAGGGGACTGCCACCGGTTCGCACGGCACATTCCCCATCCCCGCCCCGGCAACCGTCGCGCTCTTAAAGGGTTCCGGTCTCGCATCCCTGCCGGGCGTTGAGGACTGGGAACTCTGTACGCCGACCGGTGCGGCGCTGCTCGCTGAGTTCTCCTCTGTCAATCCTGATAATCTCGGAGCGTTTACAATCCTGTCAGTGGGCTATGGTGCCGGCACCCGTGATCCTCCTCACAGTCCTAACGTCCTGCAGGCGATGGTTGTCGAAACAACAGCCGGTGGCGTGAACGCACTGGCACACGACCATGTGGATGTGCTCGAAACAAACGTGGACGATGTGAGCGGGGAAGTGATCGCACATGCCCTCACGCAGTTCATGGACGCCGGTGCGAGGGATGCCAGTGCGAGCCCGGTCATTATGAAAAAAGGGCGCCCGGGATTTCTTATCCGGGTGATCTGCGGCGGCGATGCGAGCGTGCGGATGGCGGAACTGATGGCACGCGAACTTGGCACCCTTGGCATACGCTGCACACCCGCGGTACACCGGTTCATTGCCGGACGCACAATAGAAGAGATCGATGTGGAGATTGCCCAACAGAAACGGAGAATGCCCGTTAAGTGCGGGTGGATGAATAACGAGATATACACGTTAAAAGCGGAGTTTGATCCTGCACGCGACTGGGCTCGTGAACTCGGGCTGCCGGTCCGGGAAGTGCTCCGTCACATTGAAGAGACTGCAAAAAACCAGCTGAAAAAATCCCATTGAACCCGGGAAAGTTTCCCGGCACTGGGTCCCTTTGTGCCAGCCGGCAGTTACCGGCTCGCTTCAAAGGAGCAGAGGGGGAGATCTCTGTGCTGCGGGGCACGGGAGTTTTTACAGTTTAACCGGTTTGTATCTTCTCGTTGTTGGAACGCGGATTTGAATTCTGGCGGTGCCTGTTCCGAACTGTAAAGACCTGTCCGGTTGTGAAATGATCATCTCTTTTAAGCACCCGGATTCAAGACTGTACACGCAAGAGTCCGGGATGATTGACCAATGAAAAATGACCGAATGAGCAGCGGGAATGCGGCGTTCGATCGGCTGTTGGGAGGAGGACTTGAAGCCCGGACCATCAGCCAGATCTATGGAAGCCCTGCAAGCGGGAAAAGTACGCTGTGCATGATCGCCGCAGTCAGCTGCCTGCGGACAGGACACCCGGTCGTGTTCATCGATTCCGAAGGATTTTCCATCGAGCGGTTCCGGCAGATCACGGGGGTTGATACGGAAAAGCTTGCAGACCGGTTGTACCTGTTCGAACCCATAGATTTCGAACAGCAGGGAACCATGATTGCCGAGGCAGATAAGATCCTCAAGTCTCACAAGCCCGGTCTTTTTATCCTTGACTCTGCAACAGCACTCTACCGCACAGACCTCGATAAGGGACGGGACGCGATGCAGATGCTCACCCGGCAGATGATCCAGATCCTCGGGTATGCCAAGCGGTACGATCTTGCCGTGATCATCACAAACCAGGTGTATATGGATACTACCCGGAACACATTTTACGGTCTGGGGGGTACGGCAATGGAACATCTCTCAAAGGTGATCGTGCGGCTCGAACGGCTTGAGATGCCCGGGCGGCGCAGGGCAACGCTCGTCAAGCACCGCTCACAGCCGGAGGGGGCGTCATTCGACTTTGAAATGGTACAGGATGGAATAAAGACAAAAGAGTGATCCGGTTTATGATTTCGTTCTGACGAGTGCCTGCCCGGTTTTTCACGGATCAATTCGCACATTGCAGAATGCTTAACCGGGAAGGCTCTTCAATTTTCACCGGCATTTTTTCGATTGGTAGAATAAGAAGAGAGGAGTTTTTCCGCTCCCACTTTCTGGGGGTTTTCTCGCAGGTTTCCCGCCGCCCGTTTCGTACCGCGTGAAGTGTGCCCAATAGTTGCTTGAAGTTTTTGGCAAATCTGTGTGAGACCGTTTTTTAAGTTTAAAACTCCGCACCGGACACGAACCCCCACAAAGAGAATTGTTGTCGAATGACTGTTAGGGAGTTTTTTGGTTGCAAAAAAGGTTATTCTTTTTTAAAGGTCTCGTAAAATACAACCTGTTTTGTCTCTTTTTTATTAGCGATGGAAATATCTGCGGGCAGTCCTGCAGGAACCAGCGAAACAAGTGTATACGTTTGAGGGACGTTCAAGAGTTTTCGGACAGCCTCTGCATAATCCTTCTTATCACCGGCAACCCAGCACGCCCCTACCCCGTGTGCCTGCAATCCAAGGATCAGGTTCTCTGTTGCCGCACAACAATCCTCAAGGTAATACTTTGCAGTTCGTTCACCGAAAACGACAAAACAGACGGCAGCATCCGCAATGAATCTTCCATTGTCCGCCAACCCCGCGATCTGTACAAGCAGATCTTTTTTCCGGACCACACCAATCAGCCAGGGTTGCAGGTTCATCGCGGTGGGTGCATGGACGGCACATTCGAGCGCATCACGGATGACCGTGTCTTCGACAGGAGTGGGCTTATACTTCCGCACGCTATGGCGCCCTTTTATGACGGCAGTAATAACATTCATACTCCTGATATGGAAAACTGATTGATAAATAGGTTATGTATTGGAAAAAAATCGGAATTATTGTTTTTTGAGTGCCATTACCGCAATAAACGTAACTGCGATTGCAGTTACAACAATCCCGAATCCCGGGGATTTTTTCTGAGTTGTTCCAACAGGTGTCGCCGAAGTTGGAGGAATTGTTGCAGGAATCGTTGTTGCAGCGGGGGTTGGTGTGCCGGTAAGCACGGCAGTTGTCTGTGAAGTTTTTGGGATTGTCGTAATTACCGTTGTTGGGGTTTGTGTAACCTGGATTATGGGGGAGGTAGTAGGTACGCTTACCTCAATTAAGGGATTGCGTTCCTGGTTCGCCAAACTCGTTTTTGTGCTTTCCGTCTTACCCATTACCCCATAATTATCTTTCATGTGGTTCACGTTGCATTCCGCCCAGATGGTATAGGTTCCGGGGGTGTAGAGAGAATTCCCGGTATCCCATAATGCCCCTGTATCAAACGGGCTGGTTGAAACCTGAATATTCTCGATCGAATGCGTTCCTGCATCATTAACAAGCGCCGTGTAACCCCCTCCCCCGGGGGGTTGTACCTTTATGGTGATGCGTGCCGGAGTGCCTCGCTGGGAGATTGTATACAGGTTTGTATCGATCTGGAATCCAACTTCATCTCCACGGTACACCCACTTATTCACCGATACATCCACACCGACAGTCTTATCTTCAACTCTGAGATTAAGTTTCGGCTCTGCAACGACGACTGCAACGCCGTTTGCTTTTCCTGAAGAGTCAAGAAGATACCACGAACCCTGTTCTGAGCCAAATTTGGACGGATCGACATAAAACTTCGTTGGATCTGATACTACATAGGTGTCATAAGGAGAACTGGTAGCAATAGATGCACCCGATTCCCAATATCCGAATGTTGTGCCACTTCGCGCGAAACTACTGATATCCAGCCCGTCTTCCCCAAGAAAAACCGTGTTTCCCTGCGAGATCGTATTGATTGCCGCAATAGCGGGAAAGACCAAAAGAAAAATTCCCAGCATGACCGTCAAACAAATCTTAGTACGCCATTTCATCATAATCATCAATTCTGCTTTTCAGATATAAATGCTGGCGGGACAGAGTCCGGGAGATTGATACAACCATACCCACAAATCCTGGATCTTACCCGGTGTCAGGCATTTTATGAGAGAACACGTGCCGGTTGATTTTTTTGGCGATGCCTGTTCCCGGCGCCAGATAACCGGACCGGATCTTTTTCTCACCGATGATGGTCCGGGGAAAATCTCCCGGTAGTTTTCAACGGGTCTGCTTCTGTGCCAATACATAAACCAGAAAGATACTTTATGCCGGTCAAACTCTGGGACGTTTTTTCTCGCCCACATCTTTTGCCGTGCATGCGAAGAGTGTATAGAAAATGTCCACAGATCCATTTATGCACAATGATCCAGCGTGATTTTATTGAAGTTCTCGAAGACCCGTCTACCCTCAAACGTATGGCTCACTTCAGGATGCCACTGGAGACCATAGATCTGCTTTTCCGGGTGCGCAATCGCTTCTGCAGCACAGATATTTGAATATGCAAGACGCATAAAACCGTCAGGTATCCGGAACACCTCATCCGCATGGGATGCCCACACCGGGATTTTGTTGGGATACCCCGCCAGTATACCCTCGGGTGTTACAATTTCAACCTCGACTGAACCATACCCCCCACTTCTTCCCGGGTGCACGCCACCCCCGAATTTTTGTGCGATGATGTGGAGACCGAGGCAAATCCCCAGGACCGGTAAGCCAAGATCCAGGTACCGGGCACAATTTCCCGCACGCTCAATCGTCGGTCCACCCCCAAGAATGATGCCCCTGCACCCGGATGCCACCTCATCCGGCAGCGTCGTATTCGGTATCATCGACACTTCAATATCCAGATCACGTAATGCCCGGTGAATCAGGTGGTTGAACTGCCCGTAATTATTGACCACGTAAATGGGAAGCATCACACGGATATTTGTATCAAAAAGTGATAAGCCTGATCAACTATACGCACGTACAGTGTCCAGGACCTTTTTTTGTATCTCTTCAGGAGTAAAGCCCATCAGGTGTGCAAGAAACAGTGCACCCCCGGCTCCCATCCCTTCTTTTACTTCACCAATGCAGTACCGTGCAAGCCCGGAATGCCCGATATCCCCAAACCCGGGATCGACAAAAAACATCTTTGCCCCGATCTTTTTTGCAACCTTGACAACATTGGCGGTCGGATCATCGCGCACGTATGCAGTCGTTGCGATGAGCGGGAGTTGATATCCCATCGCTTTTATCACCCCGCACACGGCAAGCATCTGCGTGCCACCCGCAAGTACAATCGTCCCGGTATAGGTATGCGCGATACCAGCCGCAACAGGCATCATGGGATCCCCGGTACACCGGACCACATCCAGCGGAGCTGAAATACCGAAAGTCGCCATTCTCGCCAATACCAATGTACATACCTGTTCTTTTTGACTCACCGGGTTCTCCGCAAAACTACTGCTGACCGTGGCTTCATATCCCAACGCCCGGAGAACGCAGAGTGCCGTGGTGGTGCCCCCGGGAACGCATTCACCCAGTATGAGCAGGTCGCTGTATGCGGACAGGAACCTGCCAATCATCTCCCCTCTTGCATACAAATCATGAGCACGGGGAACCGCATCGCGAAACCGGGGGTCCTCGCCCACCTCTCCCAAGGCATCGATAGCAGGAACCGTGAGGGGATACCGAAGTCCGGCATTGATAAAGAGCGGGGTGATTCCGGTGAGTTCCATCATTGCCCGCGTGATCGATGCCGGTGTCGGGCAGCCTGTCGGGGTGTTAGGCTTGATCGGCGCGCTCGTGATCGTGCCATTCGTAATGAGTTCCGCATCAAGAACCGGGGTCAAAAGTGTCGCTTCTGCCGTGGGACCTGCGCCGGAGATACCGGGAACGGTCGAGAGCCGCGTGTTCCCGAGAATGCTGCAAAAAATGGGGTTTCTCCAGTGAATATCGGGAATTTCAGAGAGAAATGCCATGCAAACCAGATAGAATGTTCTTGTATTTCTTTCGTTTGAATATATCGGTACACCACTTCGCACACTCACTTCACAATCCTATAATAGAGGGATAACCACATACCTCTTTTAATGTTCGAGATTGAGAACAGGCTAAAAGAGCATGGGATCACTCTTGAGGCTATGGTCGATGCGGCAATGATTCTTTACGTGTCGCATGGAATGCCGGAACAAGAGGCGAAAATAGAGATTAAAAAGAAGATGGAAAAATATCTCAAAGACCCGAATGTATCTTCGCTCCTGCTCGGTGCGATCCTGCTTGAGGAAGAATTGTATATCAAACGCAAGAATTCTGAGATCGCCGATGATCCCGTTTTTCTTTTGAGCGATGAGATCATTGGAATGGCTATTGCTGAATGTATCGGGGGAACCTATGCCCGGTTTGAGTTCACACGATACGATCAGAAAAAACCCGGGATCCTTTCCACGCTCGGTCCGTTCCTTGACGATGCCGTGGCAGGACTGATCGCCGGCTGTACTTCACGCCTATACAGCGACTGCGTATGAGATCTCTTTTATCCCTTTTGCAGTTTGCGACCGTATTGCCGCTCGGAAAGATGCATGACCTTGAAAGTTTTGCACGCAGATCATACCTGTACCCGTTAGCCGGTTACGCTATCGGGGTTCTCGCGGCAGTACCGGCTTTTTTTATCGCAGACCGCATGGTTGCCGCTGCAGTTGCCATTGCCATTGTGATCATCATTTCCGGCGCACACCATTTCGACGGCTTGCTCGATTTTGGTGACGGGCTGATGGCTCACGGGGAGAGAGAGAAACGAATTCGCGCCCTGACTGACCGGCAGGTTGGTGCCGGGGGCGTTGCCGCAGGACTTGTCATCACCCTTCTTCTTTTCTCCGGGTTGCAGGCATCGCAATCGATCGTTTCCGCGGTTATCATCGGGGAGGTCTGTGCGAAATTTTCGATGGCATTTCTCACCGCTTACGGCACACCATTCAAGGAAGGCATGCACAGTTATCTCCACAAGTTTGCACACCCGTACTTCCCGTTCATCTCAATCCTTCTCTGTATCCCGCTCATTCTCCTGCCGGTACGAGGGGCTGAACTTGCAATTGCCGGTATTTGTATGATCCTCTGCCCGGCAATCCTGCTTTTTGTATCTGAAAAACTGTTCGGGGGCGTGAACGGGGATGTCGTCGGGGCATCAAATGAGATTACCCGTGCAGTAGTGATTGTTGCAATGGTACTTGTCTGACTTTTTTGTGGCACAACACGATCTTTAATAATCGCACTGCTCGCACTATTGATCGATGAAGCTGGATTTTGGCGTGCACATGAAAGGCGGCGTCATCACGGAACGCGATGCAACATTGTGCACCGTCCGGATACGTCTCCCTGCCGGGATATTATCTGTGGAAAAGATGCGCGGCATTGCCCGTATCGCAAAAAAGTATGGTCAGGGATTCGTTCACTGCACTGCACGGCAGACGATTGAGATCCCTCACATAGATCCTGCAAAACTCCGGGCACTCGAAAAGGCTCTGGCAAAGAACGGGACGCCGATCGGATCCGAACGTGATGAAATTGTCAACGTGATCGCATGTCCGGGCACTGAGCGGTGCAAGTTCGCCAACATCGATACGGCAAGCCTCGCGCAAAAAATTGACAATACCCTGTTTGGCAAGAATATGCCGGTTAAGATGCGGATATCCATCTCCGGGTGCCCGAATGCCTGTACAAGTCCCATGCTCAATGAGATTGGAATTATGGGCAGAATCCGTCCATTACGCATTCCCGGACAATGCACTGGTTGCGGAACCTGTGTCGAGTACTGCAAAGAAAAAGCAATTATTATCAGGAACGGGGTTTCTGTACTGAATCCCGATAAATGCGTCCAATGTGGAGTATGTGTCCAGTCATGCCCGTTCGATCTTTTAAAATCTGAACACCGCCATTACCGGATCCTCGTAGGGGGGCGAAGAGGACGGCATCCCCACATTGCACGGGATCTTATCACCATCGATGATGAAGAGACAGTTGTATTCGTGGTTGAAAAGATCGTGAACTGGGTATACCGGCGCGCCTGGAGTGGCAGGTTGCTTTCGGACCAGATGGATGACCTGCAATTTGAGAAGTTCAGGGCAGATATCGAACATGAAATTGCGTCAAAGCAGCAAAACCCCATAAAAAAATAATTTTTTAAAATAGTTTCCGGAATCCTTCGTCCCCATCATCGTCACATTCAACAGCCTTTCCATCGCGCACCAGGGTATTGAACATCATGGCGGCATTCATCAGGGTTTCATCAGCTGAAACCCCCTTTCTTAAATCCGCCAGTGCCTGCACCTGCGGTGACGGGGTAAGTCGTTTTCCTACCCAAACCCCCTTGCAGTGCAGGCAGTAGGCACATTGGCTATACACAGAAACATTGCCATCAGCGCACGCGACCGTGACACGATTTTTCTTATTATCTCTCTGGAATTGGAGTGTTTTCATAAAGAATAGATATTCAAACATAAGATATGATAATATCGATGCGTAATTTCTCCCTGAAAACGCCATTCCGGCAATCGAATTAATTTAAATAGATGCATCTCATATAAGTAATACTCTCATAAACTGACTGTAAACGGACAGTCCCGAAGATATGGAGGAACATTAATGGCATCTGAAAAGCCCCACATGAATCTGGCTGTTATCGGACATATCGACCACGGAAAGTCAACCTGCGTTGGTAGAATGATGTTCGAAACAGGTGCAGTACCTGCACACATTATAGAAGGCTACCGCAAGGAGGCTGAGCAAAAGGGCAAGGCTACCTTTGAATTTGCATGGGTGATGGACAACTTAAAAGAAGAACGTGAAAGAGGTATCACGATCGATATCGCTCACAAACGGTTCGATACCCCGAAATTCTATTTTACGGTTGTTGACTGCCCGGGGCACAGGGATTTTGTCAAGAACATGATCACCGGTGCATCGCAGGCTGATGCAGCGATTCTTGTTGTCGCAGCTGCTGATGGTGTAATGGATCAGACAAAGGAGCACGTGTTCCTCGCACGAACGCTCGGTATTACGCAGATTATCATTGCCATCAACAAGATGGATACCGTCAAATTTGATGAAAAGCGGTTCAATGAGGTCAAAAAGGATCTCTCGGATCTCATCAAGATGGTCGGGTACAAACCCGATGAGACTCTTTTTATCCCGATCAGCGCATTGGGCGGTCAGAATATCAAGACGGTTAGTGCCGAGATGCCCTGGTACAAGGGACTTGCACTTATTCCTGCACTTGACACATTCAAGATGCCGGAAAAACCGACAGAAAAACCCCTCCGCCTGCCGATCCAGGACGTGTACAGCATCAGCGGTATCGGGACAGTGCCAGTCGGGCGTGTCGAAACCGGTATCATGAAGAAGGGAATGAAAGTGACGTTCATGCCCGCAAATAAGGATGGGGAGATCAAGTCCATTGAGATGCACCACGAAGAGATACCGCAGGCAGTTCCCGGAGATAATATCGGCTTTAACGTCCGCGGTATCGGAAAAGGAGATATCCGCCGTGGCGATGTCTGTGGTCCGTCTGAAGCTCCGCCCACTGTTGCCGATGAATTCACGGCACAGATCGTCGTGCTCCAGCACCCCAGTGCAATAACCATCGGGTACACCCCGGTATTCCACTGCCACACTACCCAGACCGCGTGCACGTTTGTCGAGCTGAAAAAGAAACTCGATCCTAGATCCGGTGCGACAAAAGAAGAGAACCCGACATTCTTAAAGACCGGTGATGCAGCAATTGTCCAGATCAAGCCGACAAAACCGATGGTCATTGAAAATGTCAAGGATCTCCCCCAGCTGGGCAGGTTTGCAGTTCGTGATATGGGTCAAACGATTGCCGCTGGCATGTGTATCGCCGTCCAGCCAAAACAGATGAGATAAAAAATATTTTTTGGTGAAAATCATGCAAAAAGCCAGAATACGCCTGACAGGGACAGACTTCAACAAAGTAGAGATGGTCTGTGACAGAATCCGAGAGATTGCAGAACGCACAGGCGTAAACCTGGCTGGTCCGATACCACTTCCAACCAAACGGCTGATTGTGCCGATAAGGAAGAGTCCCGATGGGGAAGGGACTGCTACATGGGATCGCTGGCAGATGCGTGTGCACAAGCGTCTTATTGACATGGATGCCGACGAACGTGCACTGCGCCAGCTGATGCGTATTCAGGTGCCAAAAGATATTGGTATAGAGATTGTTTTAGAGAGTTGAAGGTGCGGCGTGTGCAGCGAGCCGCAAAATTTCCAGATAAAATAAAATATATATTTACTTTTGAACGAGTCTTTCTTTTAATTTTTTTTATTGCATTATTATTACGATTCTCACAATTAGATCTCAAACTTTTCCATCACGATGAAGCCATTCATGCATGGTTTTCGTTCGATCTGCTTACCAAAGGAACATGGGTATATGATCCGAGTTACCATGGACCGTTCCTGTATTATGCTACTGCCGGTATGTTCTCCCTCTTTGGCGATTCTGACCTTGTCGGGCGGTTGCTTCCGGCATTGTTCGGGGCTTTGCTGATACCTCTTGTCTATGCGATCTACCGTCTCGGGTACATCAATAAAACACAGACGCTCTTTGCCGCACTGTTTATTGCCATATCTCCTGATATGGTGTTTTTCTCCCGGTTTCTCAGGCATGATATCTTCATGCTCTTTTTCACCATGCTCCTCCTCGTTGCATTACTCTATTATTTCGAACGGGGTAAGACACGGTTTGCGATCATCGCTGCCATTGCGATGGCGGGCGGATTATGCTGTAAGGAAGAGATGCCGATCCTTGTCATCATCTTCGCCTCGTTCTTCATCTATGCGGTCTGGAAAGGAAAATTTGTCCTTCCTCCCCAGTGGAAAAAAGATCTGGTGTTGGGTGTTGTCATCGTCCTTGTACTGATGGGCATCCTGTACTCGGCATTCGGTGCGCACTTCGAAACTCTGCAATATGGCTGGCTTGAAGCGATCAAACACTGGACCGCAATGCACAACGAGCAAAGACTTGGCGGACCGTGGTTTTACTATGTTCCACTCTACCTCTTGTACGAGGCCCCCATTTTTATTCTTGCTATGATTGGAACCATCCAGTTCCTTTTTTTTGGATTTACTCCCACATTGGTATTCAAACGGGTGAAAAACTGGTTTATATACCGCCGTTATCAACTCCCGGTCGAAGATCTTGCGGCAGCGAGTCTCCAGCAGATAAAAAACGCACAGGCAGGTTTGTCAAAATCTGATGAATTTTTCAGGTTATGTATATACTGGATGATCCTTTCCATGGCATTTTATGCATACGTAGGAGAGAAAGTGCCGTGGTTGATCATCCATCAACTGCTCCCGATGTGCTTTGTCGCGGTGTACAAACTGAACTGGCAAAAAGTCGCGTTTGCCCTTGTCGGGTGTGCATTCCTCATCGTAATGACCTGGCATGTTGCATTCATCCCTGCGGATATTAATGAGCCTATCATACAGGTGCAGAACTCTGAAGACATGCGGGACGTGATGAGTCTGATGGATAACTCAGACCGCGTGGTCGTTGCATCAAAGAATTACTGGCCACTTCCCTGGTATTACCGTGGAGACCGCTGGAAAAAGATTACATTCTTTGGGGATATTTCGGACGAAAAAACATTGACAAAGGACACGCCGGGTGTGATTATCCTCCATGATGCTGCCAGTTACCCGTCAATTGAGGGATATAATAAAAAGACCTACAAATTGAGTTACTGGTTCTCATTCTATGATAATGAAAACCGGTTGATTGATTATTATTTCCACCGCGACGGGAAGATGGGGAGTATCAACCTTGATATTTTTACACCCGTATAGCGGATGTCAGACTTATTTTTAGTACCACAATATCAATATCGTCCTGAAAATGGAGCAGACCCCGCAATCATAAATAAATAGTTTTTTAATTTCTGGATACGTAATGACTGTTGATTCATTATGGGCGGAAATCAGGATGTTATGCGTGGATTTGTCAGCCAGGAGATCAACCGTTATTTTTCCAGCTTTGATGGATGGAAGGTCCTCCCGGTGACTAACTTAAAGGGATATGATCAGGTCTTTAGTGCTGAACGATTTAACCAGGGCGAAAAGGAATCTGTTTCTGTTCTCGTCTCATTCGAACCGAAAATATCACACGAGTTCGCAGGTAAGGCAGGGGTTTCCGGGACCGGTGCGTATGGGCAGGTCAGGAAAGGAGGGGTTGCTTATATTGTCCCCCGTAATGCAGACACTTCCGGCATCCCGGCAGGCGCGAGGATTTTATTCATGAAATCGTTTGCTTACCAGAATGGGATTCTGGCATGGGAGAAAAATCCGGTACGCCGACCTGTGGCTGGAAAAGAGATACCGGTGACGGCTTAATCTGAAGTCGACATTTTTTTTAATTTTTTTATTTTTTGGAACTTTTGGTGGCTCCTTGTAAAAACATACGGGGCGTCGCTATCATACCAACAGAACGCACCTTTACTCCTGTGCCGGCATTCCGAGTACATTCCCCTCTCTCTCACCAGCCTTCCGTAACACTCTACATACAAACGTTTCTGGAGTGTCCACATTCCGGTACGCAGCAGTGCCAACAGAGCACACAACACAATTCCCGAAAAATTCCGGATCAACTTCCCGGAATTCGCGGGAGTTAAGCAAACCGGGCAGCGGGATCGTAACGCTCGCACCAGGTGCAGTCTTCTTCAACCGTTTTCTGGCGAAGTCAGGATCAATATTGCGCTATTTGGGTCGGGTTTGATACAGATCACAAGAAAAACGCTAAACAATCGGCGAAGATCAGGAAACCCGTTCACCGATAAAAAAATATTTCCGATCTTTCTTTAAGACTGCCTGTCCGGCATATCCCCATGGAAGGTCGTCGTTGATAACGACACCCGTATATGAGGGGGTTCGGGCAAGCACCGATCCGCTGCGAAGCGATTCTGTTACCACAAACGGTACGACCCGGTTCAGACACGGGGCATTGATTTCGGCATATATCTTTTCGGCATGGGCATTCAGGATGCGCGACCGCTCCTTTTTTACCGAGTCCGGGAAGTCTTTTTCTGCGAACGGCCCGGTAAACGGGCGCATAGAATAGCGTGTCACGTTCACCTTGTTCGGGCGCAGGCGTTCGATAAGTTCATGGGACAGGGAAAAATCTTCATCGGTTTCTCCGGGAAAACCCACGATCATATCCGTGGATATGGTGATACCGGGATACTTTTTACGGAATGCGGCAACAATCGTTTCAAAATCCGCGACCGTATATCCCCGTCCCATGCGCTGGAGAATGCGGTCAGAACCTGACTGGACGGGAAGATGAACAAATCTGAATATATGGTCGCTCGCAAATGCATCAACGAGAGGGGCAAGAATCCCCTTTACCGTAGCAGGGTTCATCATGCCGACCCGGGTCCTGAAATGCCCGGGCATCCCTCCGATTTCTGCCAGCAGTTCAGGGAGATTTCTTCCCGTATCCTGCCCCCATGCACTTGCGTCCTGTGCAGTCAGCTGGATCTCGGGCGTGCCCGCGCGTGTAAATGCGCCAACCCTTTTTATGATTTCCGCTATGGGAAAACTTTTCAGTGGTCCGCGTGCAGAACGCGTAATGCAATAGCTGCATCTCCCAAGGCATCCCTGTGCAATCTGAACAATCCCGACACCCCCACCGGCAACAGTCCCCACACCGCGATATGTCGCCCGTATCGTATCCGGCGGGATTATCGTAGGGGCACAGATGGCAAAAATTGCCTCGCGCTGGACCATCGGCATGCATCCTGTGACATAGAGGTTTTTATCCTGTAATTGTGCAAGACGCCTGAGCATCCGCCGCTCTGTAGCTCCAACTACCGTGCAGGTATTGATGATGACCGCGTCTGCCTCGTTTACAGTATCAACAAGAATGCTTCCCTTCTGTTTTAACACCTCAACGAGGTTTGCCGTATCCCCAAAGTTATAGCGGCACCCGTAGGTTTCGATATAGATTCGCTTCCCTGCAAGTGGTTCCCACCACCCGGTATCGATAGCACATTCGTCTGAATTTTCTGTTCCTGCGATTGTCATCTCAATAGTTCATACTTCTGTCAATGCCACCCAATAAAATGCCGGTATTTTGCTGACGGCTGCTGTTCCACACCGTCTGTTTTGAGCGCAATACTTAACCAATGATACCCATAATCTGTTTAATATGATGAGAATCGGGCTGCTTGGCTGTGGTAATATCGGGCATATTATTGCCGGGCATGCAGATAGTTTCGAGATCTCAGCGGTGTATGACAAGGTCTTTTTTAAGGCTATGGAAACCTCAAAAATCTGCCATGGACAGGCTTATGTAGATTTTGAATCGTTCATCGCTGCGGATTTCGATATTGTCGTTGAGGCGGCATCGGTAAGCGCAGTAAAGACATATGCCGAAATGGTGCTTGCCCACAAAAAAGATCTGGTCATTATGAGTGTCGGGGCATTAGCCGATCCGGTCTTCCGGGAAAAGATCCGTGAGACTGCACGACAGAATGGGCAGAAAGTCTACATCCCCAGCGGCGCAATATTCGGGCTTGACAATCTCAAGATCGGAAAAATTTCGCGCATCACAAAACTGCTCCTGCGGACCACAAAAAGCCCGGAATCGCTTGGCATTGATACCGGATCACGGCAGAAGATCTTCTCCGGAAAAGCAAACGAGTGCATCAAGGCATACCCGAAAAACGTCAATGTATCGGTCGCCATGAGCCTTGCAGCCGGGCAGGATGCTGACGTGGAACTCTGGGTCGATCCTGCGGTTGATCGCAACATCCATGAGTTGTTTATTGAAGGAGACTTTGGGGAGACGTATATCAAAGTCACGAACGTTCCCAGTCCGGACAACCCGGCGACGAGTTATCTTGCCGCCCTGTCCATCCTTTCACTGCTAAAAAACATCGGCAACCCCTTTGTGGTTGGGACATGAGAGTATACCGGGGAAGAACCTGACATGGTATCGCTGGACTACCTGGTGCAGTTTGTCCGTGAGGACGCCCCCTTCGGGGACGCAACATCTGATGCCGTCATTTTTGATGTTTCCTGCCATGCCATAATCCGGGCAGAACAGGCCGGAATCATTGCCGGCATTGAAGAGGCAGCAATGCTTTTCACTCATTTTGGCGTGCAGGTAAAAGCCTGTGTCACCGATGGGGACAGGGTGAACCGGGGCGACACGCTTCTCTCGCTGTCCGGAACAGCAAAAAAGATCCTGCTCGTTGAACGCACCGCGCTCAATATCCTTGGGAGAATGAGTGGCATCGCCACACAGACCAAAAAGATGGGTGATATCGTCAATGCAGTCGATACGCGCTGCCGTGTGGCAGGAACACGAAAGACGAGCCCCGGGTTTCGGGCGCTCGATAAAAAAGCGATTATTCTTGGGGGTGGAGACCCTCACCGGTACAGCCTGAGTGACGGGATCCTTATCAAGGATAATCATCTCGCCTTGGTGTCGCTGCCCGAAGCGATTCATTCTGCCAGAAAAACGACTGCCTACAAGAAGGTCGAAGTTGAAGTGGAAACTGTCACCGATGCACTGGTTGCCGCAAAGGCTGGTGCAGATATCATTATGCTGGATAACATGAGCACGGAACAGATCCAAAAAACCATCACTGCGTTAAAACACGAAGGACTGCGGGACAAGGTCGAGATCGAACTGTCCGGAGGGATCGATGAAGAGACGATCAAACGATATGCTGCTCTCGGGGCTGATGTGATCAGTCTTGGCGCACTCACGCATTCTGTCAGGAATTTTTCAGTCAATCTTGCAATTAACCCCTGATTTTTGTATGACAGTCGGCAAGCTGGCTTTCCTGAACCGGCATGGGTCATCAGGTTTTTTTTGCGGACTGATGTATGAAATGGTTTCATTCACCAGAAAGGCAGGATAACATTAATGGTCTAGCATCTCGTAAGGATGGCTAAGAGGAATGAGGATGGAAAATCCAGTTACGCCATTACCGGGACCTGACGAAAAACAAGATTCACTGCCGGAAGAGGGTGAGGCTATTGAAGAGGTTCGTAAGAAACGGGTATCGGCCTATATCAGGCTGCTCACAAGTGAATCCCTTGATGCTCGTTGGAAGGCGGCAGAGGCACTGGGCGATGAGCGGGATGCAACTGCTGTAGAACCGCTCATCTCCGCGCTACATGATCCGTATGTCGATGTCCAGTGGATAGCCGCGAAATCTTTGGGACAGATCGGGGATTCCCGCGCGGTTGAACCATTGATTGCAGCGCTCACGTCAGAAGATAAATGGCTGCGCATTGGCGCCGCGTGGGGATTGGGTAAACTTCGTGACCGGCGTGCGGTTGAACCGTTGATCCCGCTCTTAAAAGATAAAAAAAAGATGGTCCGGAAAAATGCTGCATGGGCACTGGGTGCGATAGGTGATGCCCGGGCAGTCACGGCACTGATTGAATCCTCAAACGATCCGGAATCAGATGTCAGCACGGCTGCCCGCGAAGCACTTGATGCAATCAACAAAAAACGTGCAAAAACCGGATCCGATGCACCGGGCGCAACGCAATAGTCCCACCGGTTTGTATGATCAGCTCAACAGAAATAACGCAGGCGATCTGTGACCCGCAGGAAAATCCCGTGCCTGATTGCCAACACTCACGATTCCCCCATTGATCACATCTGTTCTATCACGACGGATCTCAAAATTGCGATCTGGCATAAAAACCGTTTCCGGAAATTACGGCAAAAACCCGATATCACCCGCTGAACTTACCATAATTTCTTTTTCTCCGCGAAACGTCTGGACAGTCCCATAAAGGGTGATGTTCTTACCCTTTGCATATGACGTGCCGCTGGCGACCTGTGCGGGAATAAACACCGCAACATTGTCAACCCGGAGGAGAATGTGCCCGCCATTTTTTATAACTGTGACCTGCTCGATCGTCCCATGAGCGATCACCAGTTCGCCATCAGGGGAACTGTTGGAAAATTCAGATGCAAACGGGTGTTTCCCGATTGAACTGAGGACAAGGTGAGATGCAATCACGGTAAGCGCAACACAGACCAGCAACAGGATAGCGACCCGTTCCTGGTGCTCAAACATACGTGAATGTTGAGAGCGGCGGCATAAATTACCGACAGGTTGATATGTTAACAGTGTTAACATCATCGTCATGTATAACACAATGCTACCCCCATCATCAAGAACCGTGCTGGGAATACTCAATGCCGGTGGTGCCATGACCCACAAGGATATTGTGGAGAAAAGCCGGCTCGCCCCACGAACCGTACGGTATGCATTAAAAAAACTAAAAGAACGCAATCTCATCATCGAGAAGTTCAACTTCCGTGATGCACGGCAGATCATCTACCTGAACAGACCCAATCCCATTCCTGAAGCCCAGCCTGTGTGCGTATGACAAAACATACCTGCACGCTCATGCACTGCGACACGATGGTCAGGAATCTTTTACCGCCAATGCGGGCGGAGATGGTATCGAGGCTGGTGCGTAACCAGGGGCTCAGCCAGAGCGATGCAGCAAAGCGACTGGGCGTTACAAGGGCGGCTGTATGCCAGTACCTGAGCAGAAAGCGGGGAATCGGGGATGTAATATTATCTACCGAACTGGACCTGATGATTGACCGCTGGGCACGTGCCGTTGTCACGGGTGAAAGCGATATGAACCTGTGTGACGTCTGTCAATGTGCACTAAAAAAGTATTGAACCAGAAGAACAGCGCTGGTTTTTGAGTCACTCTTTTCACAGAAATCGAAAAAAAAATATCAGGTGCCTCGCCGGTTTCCAGCATATCAGGATTCACGTGCTTTTATCGTATGTGCCGCCGGTAATACAACCCGATCAGCAGTGCGATGACCACAATCACCGCGGCAATCTTCAAGTAATCCACGTTTTGCGGCTTTGACTGCACGGCAGGAGCCCAGTCATCTTCAAAAACTGCACGGAAATAGCGGGCAACGTTTACATGATCAATAATTACCCCCGCCTCCCGGTTGAAGTTGGGAGAGTTGCTGTTCCAGTTGATGCTGCTGACAAGTACCCGCCGTTCATCAACGATGACCCCCTTGTTATGGATCTTTTCGATCCCGCTTGACTGCAAGTCAGCGCACCGTGCTTCAAGAGGGAGGTGCTCTGTTGCGGCTATCTGGTTGATCAGGGCAGCCATTTCATCATTATCCTTCGTATCTTCCACATTATACCAGTAAGAATCCAGGAGCACCCGCACCGCAACACCGCGACGGGATGCGTTTATCGCTGCCGCAAGATAGGGGTTAAGTTTTGTTGCTGATTCATTGGTGATATACGCCTGCTCGATCTCGATTGTGGTCTGTGCAGAGTCCAGAAGACGGGTGATCTGGTCACTGGTATCCGGGGCGATAACGATGGATACCGTGGCATCTTCAAACCGTTCAGGTGAGAACTCAGCGGTGTAGGTAACGTCGGGGATTATTTCAGCCGGTCCTTTTATTCCGGAAAAGGAACTCACTGCGTTTCCGGAAACATCTGTCTGGTATATTACGGCAAAATAATTGGCAACCCCCGGGCTCTCAAGCCAGATTCCCCACCCCCGGTTCCCGGAGACCCCCGGTGGAGGGAAGCCGCTGTATTTGAAATTCTCGCTTGTCAGGAGCACTGACTGCCGGTCGATGACGAGATATTTTGCGTGATCATAGCGATAGGGTGCATGCCCCCCGGCAGGCGCAGTCATCTGGTAGACAGGGATCCCGCTCTGGTTCATCATCCAGACCATGGTTTTTTCTTCCGGGCTGACTCCTCCTACCGGACCCCCCTCAACGAGCACATCTACATCAACACCACGCTTGTGCGCATCTACGAGGAGAGTAGAGAGATTTGTGCTGGTAAACTCGTACACGTTGACCAGCAGTTCTTGCTGGGCCCGGTCAACCGCAAAAGAGAACATCTCATAGGAGCAGTCCGGGGAAACGAACGTGGTGACTGTCACGTTTTGGAATGTTGCAGGGAGTAACCGTGTCTGCCCGATTAAAAGAACGCGGCGGTCCCAGGTCCCATCGAGAAGGAAATGTACCTGACCCTCGCGGGGTTTTACATCATCAGGCCACGCGACTTTCTGGATTAATCTGCCGTTATCATAGAGCATCAGGTTGTCTTTTGCATTCGCCATCCTCAGGGTTGCCCCGTTGATCACGTTCGGGACATCCCGGGAATGATCGAGCCATTCAAAGTCGGGAAATCTTCCGTGCGACTCTTCGAACGCAATGGCATTCCTCGCAACCGTCACCGTCCCGTGCAGGGTAGTTCCCGGAGGAAACCGGAAGCCCCCATTACCATCAGATACGGTGATGCCATCCAATGATCCGCTCCCGGCAAGCACGAGATATTCATCTTCATCATTATAGAGGTACGGATCCGGACAGAATTCAACAATCTGCACTGCACTGCAATGCACCACGCACAGGCATAAAAAAACAAATGCAGCAAGAAGGCGCATGGGAACACCGTTTCTCCACGCTCCTTTTATAATCTGGCGATATAACCTTCAGGGATTATGGCGCAGGATAATCCTCTACGGCGTGATACTGCATCATCCCCCCTCGTGGCAAAAGTGGGCGGGAGCCTTTTTTCGCAGGTACAAAAAATCGTCCCCATCCTCCGTGCCAGTCCCCGCCCGCTGCTCGTCATCCCGGGTGGAGGACCGTTTGCCGATGCAGTGCGACTATCCGGTGCGGGAGATGATGCCGCGCACTGGATGGCAATTGCGGCGATGGAGCAGTACGGGTGGGTGCTGGCAGCACAAGGACTGGAGACGACAACACATCCTGCACTACAGAAAAAGACACACGTCCTGCTGCCGTATTGCATGATGAGAGAACACGATCCTCTGCCTCACACGTGGAGTGTCACATCAGATACGATTGCCGCATGGGTTGCCGGCACGCTTGGGGTGGAACTTCTTCTCTTAAAATCAGTCGATGGCATATCCCTCAATGGTGTTTTACAGGAGTGTGTAACAGAGCCGGTGGAATGTGATGTGGTCGATCCCTGTTTTATTCCCTATGTTCTGAAAAATCAGATTCCGGTAACGATTCTCAACGCGATGCACCTGGAACGTCTCTACAATTATTTTCGGGGAGAACCGGTACCGGGCACCCGTATTGGTACAACCTTTTAAAAGTTCTAAAAGAGATACTATAGGAATCCTTGGAGGAACGATAATTATGTCAAATAAAAAGTGTACATCCTGCAACGCTCCGCTTGCAGAAGAGGGGGCGACAGCGTTCGGGTGCCCTGCGTGCGGTGTCGAGATCAACCGGTGCTACCGGTGCAGGGAGCAGAGTCTTCCCTACGTCTGCCCGAAATGTGGATTCGGGGGACCGTGAGGCATGGGCAGCGTCGCAGTTATTGTAAGAGTAATGCCTGAATCTCCGGATGTCAACCTTGTTGAGCTCAAAAAAGCGCTCAAACAGAAACTTCCCGGTATCCAGGATATGCAGGAAGAACCCATCGGGTTCGGGCTAAAAGCAATCAAACTTGCCGCGGTAATCAACGATGCCGGTGGCGAAACCGATGCAATTGAGCAGTTATTAAATACGATCCCCGGCGTCGAGCGGGCGGAAATTATTGAAGTAACCCTCACCTGAAAGGACCATTAATATCCTTTTTTTTTGAAAATTATTCCTGAGAATTTCGAAAAACATCGATATTACTTTATCTTAGTACCGACTACAAAATGTATGGAGAGTCTTCTTGATTTTGCATTACAGGAACGCTATAAGCGAGTGGTAGAATTAGGAGACAAAGTAGCCGAGTTCGATACGCTCATTGGATGGGAACGATTCAGACCAATAATTGGTAATTTGTATACAAACACGACCGAACAAGGAGGAAGACCGAACATCGATGAACTCCTCATGGTGAAGTTGCTGGTTCTTCAATCGATGTACGGGTTATCCGATCCTGAGCTTGAACGACAAGCGAACGATAAGATCTCGTTCCTGAAATTTCTCGGATTTCCAGAAAAGATACCAGATCACTCCACAATCTGGTATTTTCGGGAACGACTCATCAAAGAAGGGAAACTTGATCTGATCTGGCAGGAACTTCAACGCCAGCAAGATGCCATGGGGTTGAAGATCAAAAAAGGTACGATCCAAGATGCCACATTCATCACTGCTGATCCGGGACATGCTCCCGCTGACAAGCCCCGTGGAGACTTATCAAGAACACGAAGAAGTAAAGAGGGTACATGGACGAAAAAGAATTCCAAATCATATTTTGGGTTTAAAGTCCATACCAAAGAAGACTGTGACTTTGGATTGATTCGAGAACTCCAGACTACAACTGCATCACTCCACGATAGTCAGATAGATCTCTCAAAAGAAGGTGAAGTGGTATACCGGGACAAGGGATATTTTGGAGTCAAACCACTCGGATTCGATGCGACGATGAAACGAGGAGTACGCAATCACCCCATCGGTATCTGGGATATACTCAGAAACAAGCGGATTTCAAAAAAGCGATCTCCGGGTGAGAGACCATACGCCGTCATCAAGACTGTATTCAAATCAGCCCATACCATGGTGACGACAACGGTCCGAGTTCATGTAAAAATGGTTTTTGCTGCCATCAGTTTCAATCTCGGCTTAATTCGAACTTTCAGAAACCGGGGTATTGTTTAGCGTACGCTATCTCATTTCAAAAAAACCGGAAAAAATTACGGGGATTTTATGGCAATTTTCTCGAAAATAGCCGAATTTATCGCTCAAAAATTTTATTGTACCCGAAATCGCTAAGGTTATTCGAAATCCTCTTAGTGAGGATCGTGAGGATCAATTAAGGTATCATTGGAAAAGCCGGTACTGTCAGAGAATGGATACAGTCTTTTGAACTTTTTGAATTTTTTTGTTAAGACCCATCTGCACGACCGGGATAGAATTATATTGTTGGACCAATCCCCGGTTTTCTTCGTCGAAAAAATTTTAGAGGATTTCGAATAACCGCATTAATTTTGGATTCACGCACTTATTCACGACGAAGTTTAATTATCACTTCATTAAATAACAGGGTTTTTCGAAATCCTCCTAATTTGAATGGTCATCAACGGGAATTTCGTAAGATGATCAACCCGAACCAACAAATTTGATTTTTTCCAGCCATATTTGGCATCGAGTCATTTTATGTAAAAATTACGCACACATCAGACAGCATTGAGTTCAGGGTATTTTATTTTGTCATCTCTTTATACGTCGTGTGCTTTTAAAAAAAACCCAGTTCAATTTTCGAGTTTGTGGAAGATCTGCCCGGTACTTGCGCGGATCTTTTCGACCGATTCCCGGTACGCAATGACTTCAGATTCGTCAATCCTGATGGTCACCGGAAACACGCCGTTCCGGTTAATCCGTGCCGGCACACCGATACAGACATCGCCGATCCCATGCACTTCGCTTTTCACATACGCAGAAACGGTCAGGATACGGTTTTCATCGCCAAGAACGGTCTTGACAAGCGATGCGATCGCTTCACCGGGCCCGTACACAGTGGATCCTTTGTTTTTGATGATCTGCTCCCCGCTGCATTTCACGGATTCAATAAACTCCTTCACCGGTAAGTGCGAGAACGCCGGCAGGTTGGAGATCTTGATTCCCCCTATCGTTGTGGCAGACCAGAGTGGGACCATGCTCGCGCCATGCTCTCCGATAATTCTCGTGTGGACTTCGCTCACATGCACCTTGAAATACGCGGCAATCAGCGACTTTAACCGCATCGAGTCAAGGTGAGTCCCCAATCCAAACACCTGATTGGGTTTCAGACCGGAATATCTCAGGGCAACACAGGTCATCACATCGACCGGGTTTGTCACCATGATGATCTTTGTGTCCGGTGCAATCACGCCGATAGTCTGTGCAAGCGGCGCGATTATCCGTGCATTCCCCAGCGCAAGGTCAAGCCTGTCCTGCCCGGGATCACGGGGGGCACCTGCAGTTATCACCATAATATCCGAACCCGCGGCATCCTTTAAGTTGGTCGTCCAGTTGACCTTGATGTTGGTGCCTCTTGCGGCAAAAGAGTCGATAAAATCCTGAACAATTCCCTTCAGGAACGCTTCGCGCCCTTCCCGCCCGTAGAGCAGGATCTCACTTACATGCGGATCGGCGGAGATGGCATATGCGGCAAACATCCCGACATTGCCGGTTGCACCGATAATGGTGACTTTTGACATGGTATCAGCAATGGGGACGTGTTATCGGTTGACTGTACGTTCCTGCTTTTGCCAAAGCATTCATCCTCCGCCCCGTAATCCCATGGGCGCCGTACGTCTGCGGTAAGTCTGCTCCCTTCCGGGCCTGAACCGGTCCCCGCAACAACAGGTCGCCATTCCCTCCGGAATCTTGATACCTGTCCATCGACCTCATGGGACGAGGTTTCACAGTCAGAATACACAGGCTCCGGCAGATCGTTGCAGCCGTCCTCAAACTTCGCCTCCCGCGTAACGACGGTTTCGGGTAACAGGTGACGCCGAGCCACCCGGGCTAGTCCCCATATACCTTTGTGCACCAGTCAATAAAGGCTTTTTACCAAGCCGGTTTTTTAACCGGGATCTGTAATCTCAGCCGACGATAGCCTATTCAGGGAATAAATACCTCCCCCCCCATCTTCTCCAGCCACTCATGTTTTATCGTTTCGATTGCAATCGTATCGTTTTTATAAAAGAGATCGATAGCAGTCACCGGTGATATTCCGGGAGTTAACACCGTGTGAAGCAGCCGGAAATCCCCCTGGTAGATCTCAATATTCTGCTCCCCGAAGGTCTCCGCGATTTTGATGGGGTCCCGGGTCACCGGATGTGTCTGCATATCCTCCAGCTGCTCGTAGATCCTCACCCGGTCAATTTTTAAGTAGGCACGGTTCACCTCAAGGTTAAACGCAGACCAGAACGCAGATGCATACCATGCATCGTTCATGACAACATGGGGGACACCAAGGCATGCCGCAGAAAGCCCGAGAGTGCCCACGCCGGAACAGGCATCGACAAAATACCTGACTGGGGGTTTGCCCACATGTTGTTCAACCGAGCGGATCTTGGGATATCCCGGTCTTGGGAACTCAATATGGATCCGGGACTGCTGCTTGTAGATGACGAGGGGTCCTGACCTAAGCGGGAACACGTCTGCCCTGACATCACAGCCTGCGTAAAGATCGTAGATCCGGGGCACTGAGTTTAAATCTGGGCTGGCAATTCCCGGAGTAAAACTACCGGTCTTCACCACGCCCTTGAGCTCGGGAACTTCTTTTACGAGACGTTCGGCAGTCTTTTTTTTCACATGAGTGGAGAGCAGGAGGAGGGAGTTTACCGGAAGAAAGGGCGGACGGGCCATCACAAACCCCGGGTGCACAAGCGGAGTCCCCACCGCAATAAGCGGATCAGTGGCGACAAGATCCCCTTCGTCAACCATGATGACATACATGTGGGCAAAGACCTCATCGATAAAGCGCTTCCCACAGGAACATGTCGGGGCATACTCAAGCGAGGGGAGTGGGGCGCGTTTGTCAAGCACCCGCATGCTGCAGTTCGAACAGGGAATAAAAATCGTCTGGAGCGTGGCAAGAAGATCCAATGCAGACTTCACGCAGTCCATCCCACAGACCGGACACTTCATGCTGCTTTTTATGATTGTCCCGTCATAGAAAACTTTGCAATTTCATTTTTGCATGAGTAATAT